>Ga0209935_1000128_pt1 | contig 298280 bp, 271 predicted proteins | sample ThiBio_1000_plan_2_FD_183958 | JGI IMG/M metagenome (GOLD analysis project Ga0209935, IMG submission 183958) | Wastewater bioreactor microbial communities from Cape Town, South Africa - Thiocy_cont_1000_plan (SPAdes) | ecosystem: Engineered > Bioreactor > Thiocyanate-remediating >...
TAAAGGCTTGTTTGACCGTGTCTAATTTATTTGTACCATTTATCATTAAGTTGCCTCCTAAAATCATTGAGGCTATAGGCTAAACAACAGCTCTGTCTTTAGTCACGCACGCTTGCCGAAAACTCAGTAATGGTGGGATTTTCTTCGTGTTTCATTGGCTTGAGATGTGATAAAAAACACAATGAATTCTTGATTATTTATAATTGGGGAAGGTGATTGGTGTTCCGAGGAGACAGACCACATCCTTGTGGTAGTGCATCGTCCTTGATGCGTTCAAATAATCCTTATAAGACATCCGCTGTCTTTCCTCGTACTGGTTTAATCATAGCGAATAATTTTAATGAGTTATACTCAAAATAGCGCATAATCATGTAAGAAATCTCTCAATTTGAGTTATAGCTTATAATGAGGTTGGAATATTTTTATTTAGCAGATGAGTGGTAGGGCAATACAATTTTCTGCTGATAAAAGCTCAGTATTATCTAAGTCCATTAAAAGAAAAAAATTTCGTCCGTTAGCTAAATAACTAAATATATGGAGTTTATACCTTTATGTAACACGCCTTGTTGGCTGTTGCGAATTACCATTGGGTGCGTTGTCACGTTTGATCCAGCTTTCTCTCTATAATGTTCATTTTAAACAAAGTGGAGCTTGTAACAGAGGCTTCCTTCATTCAATGAAGTATATTTCCAATTATTAAAAAACGACCGATGTCTGAGATCGGTTAAGCCTCCTTTATGAAACAGCATAGAGACTGGAATTTGATTTATTGAAAGCTCATCTCGAAATCAAAATTTTAAAATACCAGTTAGAAATAATTTAGATGAGAATTAGTTCTTAATTGATGTTATTTGCGATAGATAACGTACCTTATCTTTCACAAATATGACATGTTTGATAAAAAATCATTGGGACAATCCTTGAATTATCTGGATCCCACAAGCAACAATAACACAATGTTTGTGTTAGATAAGGTTTTCCGGATGCTGAGAGTTAATAAAGCTTTTTATAATAAAAGAGGAATAATCAAGAAAGCTTTCTTGAATCAATATTATGGTAGTACCAGGTTTGTGATGTTTTAAATCAATCGTTTTTATAACTTGTTCATTTGCTGAATTATTCAGCATTTCTATTGCACTTTCGGTTTCACTACGATAACGATCTATATCTAATCTTCCATTTGAATGCAGCAAACAATTTCTAATTTTTGAGATTTCCTCCAGCCTCTTCCAGAAATTTCCGGAGGTATCGTAACCTTGTTTAGCTAGTGCTTCTTTGAATCTCTTAATACCCGATAAATTCTTAATAGTTTTTTTGCAGCTTTCATGGTAGAGGGTTTCCTCTAGCAAAGCATATAATTGTAAGAAGGTGGACTGTATTAAAATATTTGTACTTTGATGATATAAGCTAAAATCTTCAAATTCATTAGCATTAAGCTCATTAGAATATATTTTTTTTAGATACGAGTTCGTTTCCCTGTCAACTGTATCAATTATTAAATAGTGAACTCTTAAAATAGAATCAAAATTATTGAATATTACTGATTTAAATGGGTCCATCAAGAGCTCCCCAAGATTAGCCGTATGTAATAAAATTATAGAGCTTCTTTATTCTCTCAAGTGGAGTTCGTTCCTTTCTTTTTTAAATATTTGTATAAGGTCGTTTTTGAGACACCAACTAATTCACGATATTTGGTTTATCGTCCTTGTCTTTTCATTATGGTTTGATTATTTTTTAATATGTTCTCTAGTGAGTAGAATGGTCATTTATTTTTCCTTATTTAGGATAGAATTGAAACAAAGAAAAGTTAACATTGATGTAACTGAGCTACGATATAAATAGATTAATTTTATAATAAGCTTAGAATCTAAATTGAGATAATGACAGAGTTAGGTGTTTAAGAAAGTTGATGGATTTTTTAATTAAACATAAATAGAGCAATAGAAATTAAAATAATAATCGATATAACTATGTGTTTATGATTAATGGAAAAAGACTGGTGTCTACGACTTGTATGGGAATTTTTGATTGCGGGTGTATAAGGATTTATATTCATAAATGGATGTTTTTTTAAGTAAGCTAATTCATATTCATGCCATAACGGTTGGTAGATTTTGTGTAGTGTAGTGTGATTTGATGGTTGGCCCCAAGAAGATACAAGCAATTTTATGTCAGATATCTTGAGTAACTTTAGATGTTTATAGCCAAGAGTATCATATTCAAAAGTTAATGATTTAATTTCTTTCCCTGGAATTGATTCGATAATATTGTATCCTGGACAATTACATCTTTCAGAAGAGGGAATTGAAAAAGAATCTATAGCAGCAAGCCAATACATCAATTTTAATTCATTATTGAAACCCATATTATTTTTTTTCTTTTCTCTGATTATAGTTCTTAGAGCAGTTATACCTTCCCTAAACGCAGCAGGTAATGGAAGATTATTTATGGCTGTTTGAAGTCGTTCATGGGGTTTATTTTTGTACTCTTTAATTTGGTCAGCCCAAAAAGTACCATTTTCAATATCTTGTCTTTGTTTTTCCCAAAAATCTTTTGCAAATTTTCCCGAATCGTCAAATGAGCCCGTTGCTAACCAATTAGAGTCCATGAAGAAATAATCCTATAAGTATATTTTTTAAATTTTAGACTATTTTATTTAATATCAGGAAGTATCATGGGATTTATAATTAATTGATAGGAGATTCATATTAATGTTTTAGTTCAAAATAACCACCGTTTGAATGAACCATTTATAAAAAGCTATTTATGACTTTTTTATCGCATTTCATCGTTTATTAAACTGTTTCATTTAAATATTGTTTAAGTTATTATGACTAAAACGTTTAAGTGAACTTTAATCATGTTAATTGGATATGCTCGTGTTTCTACTCGTAGCCAGAATTTGGATTTACAGATCGATGCTTTAAAAAAAGAAGGATGCGAAAAAATCTATCAGGATCAAATTAGCGGCTCCTTATTTAATCGTCCTGCATTAGATCAACTGCTATTAGATTTAAGAAAAGGTGATGTTTTAGTCATTTGGAAATTAGATAGGCTGGGGCGATCATTTAAAGACTTAATTAATTTAGTGAATTCCTTTATTGAAAAAGGTATTGGGTTAAGAAGTCTGAATGATCATATAGATACAACAACAGCACATGGTCGACTCATTTTTAATATCTTTGGTTCTCTTGCTGAGTTTGAGAGAGAATTAATTAAAGAGAGAACTATTGCGGGTTTAGATGCTGCGAGAGCTAGAGGTAAAAAAGGAGGTAGGCCTTCAGGTCTTTCAAAAGAGGCGCAGGCTAAAGCTCACTCAGCTGAACTAATATATAAAGAAGGGCAATTAAGTGTCTCTGAAATTTGTGAGCAGTTGAGTATTAGTCGGGCTACTTTTTATAAGTACTTAAAATTCCGAAAAGTTCCTATATCCGCTGAAAATTATAGAATTAAACCTAAGTATACGGTTTTCATTAGAAATGATTTACCTGAAGAAGTTTTTGAGGTTTAAATAAACAGCACCCATATCAAACTTTATTAGTGGTATGGCGCGTGCTGGTTTAACTGATCTTAGTGCATAAAAAATGATTTAATAATCGGTGGTGAGTTTCTGTGGTGGTACTATTACATCCCAATATCGGTTAAACGCTATCTTGACGCGCACCTCATTGATTCGCACTGACTAGATCAAGGCAATGAGAAACTTATAACAAAGGATCGATAGATGAGCATTTCAGGCATACGCTCCAACCGAGGGGATGGGTATCAGACGTTTGTAGCATTCGATTGGGCATTGACCGTTCTATCTGATCCGGACTTTCAGTGGATTGAGGTAGATTCGGCTACTTACACGTTGGTTGACGATGTAGTAGTCGGGAAAACTGACGGTACTAAGATTTGCTGCCAGTGCAAAAAAAACCAAACCAACTTCAAAGTATGGAAGATAGCCGATTTTGAGGATGAATTAGTTAAGGCGTCTAGTTTGCTGGCTGGTAACAAGAATGCCGAAGTTCGTTTCTATTCGCGCAGTCCTTTTGGTGCACTAGCTAAACTGCGTGAACATAGTACTACTCAACCCAATGAAATAAGCTACCGCGCGAGTTTGAGCAAAGAGGATAAAAAAATAGATGCTGATTTGGCACTTCTTTTTTCCAACCAGACTATCCATCTTTCAACTTACGATTTCCTCCGACGAACGACGTTTGAAACCAGCCCTGATCTGGATCGCATGGAGATTATTTTATTTGAACGTTTGCGTTATATGGCGTGCAATCCCCAAGTTGCATACAACGCCCTTTGGACTCGTCTTGATCAACTCGGGGCGCGAATAGACGGGAATAAGGTATTAGCTTTGGGCCAGCATCGCTTGACCAAAGACGATCTCAAGGCTGTTCTCCATCAAGCAGGAGCAATACTGGTACCGATCATGAATCTTGTAGAGGTGCGGAGATCCTTTGCCAGCACTTCAGCCATCGGGAGAATATGGCGTCGAGATATTGCGGGACAATGCATTACCACCCCAGTTTTGAATGAGCTAATCGCAGCCATTGATAGTGGAAAACGCACAATTTTGCTTCAAGGCCCGGCAGGTTCTGGAAAAACCTGTGTGATGCTGGCATTGCAAGAATCATTGGAACAACGCGCGCGCACTAGCACAGATATAGTGCCACTATTTATCCAATCGCGCGAATTCGCTGATCTGACTACGACGCAAGACCGTCAAGCCCAAGGCTTGCCGGAACAATGGGTTGAAAAAGCTGCTCGCATAGCCGAAGATGTCCGGGTAGTCGTGGTCATTGATTCTTTGGATGTTCTGTCTATCGCTCGTGACCATCATGCACTTAATTACTTCTTGGCGCAAATAGACCGCCTGCTATTGATTCCAAATATCACTGTGGTTACGGCCTGTCGAGACTTTGACCGAGATTACGACCGCCGAATTGCAATTCGAAAATGGGATTGTGAATTGAAGTGCCATCCCTTGAATTGGGATGTCCAAATTACTCCGTTGCTTAATAACCTTGGTATACATACAAAGAACATCGATGCTAACACCCATGAGTTGATTCGAAACCCGCGCGAATTAGCACTTTTTGTGGAGCTGGCTCAGCGAGATGGCAGTTTCAACATTGTGACCAGCCAAGCTTTGGCGCAGCGGTATCTTGATATTATCGTGCGAGCCAACAAAGCACTGGGTGACACGGCAATGCAAACCATTGAAGCTATTGCCAAGGAAATGCTAATGTCACGAAGTTTGGTAGTGCCTTATCAGTGCTTTACTGCTTCGCAAGATATTGTCCAGGCGCTGTGCAGCCTCAACGTGCTACAAGAAACTCAAGATGGGAAATTGACTTTTGGGCATCAAACCCTGCTGGATGTTTTGGTGATACGAGGAGCTGTGCGTAAGGGTATCTTGCTAAATGAGTTCATTGAAAGCTTGCCCCCTGTGCCCTTTGTTCGTCCAAGCATCCGCAGTTTTGTCGCACAACTTGCAGTGGGAGAACGCCGTGATTTCAGGAAACAATTGCGTATGGTATTGACTGGTAGCGCTGCCTTCCACATTCGCCGCTTGATTGCGGAATCGTTTGCCGAACAGATACCGCAGGATGATGATTGGCCCCTGATTCGTGATTTACGTGATAATCATCGCGAGGTATTTCAGGTGATTTACAGTCAAGCAGTGCTGATTGAGTGGCATCGCTTTTGGTTAAAACATCTAATACCTGCTTTGAAAAGTTCACGGGATGATGAAGGGCTGACGGCACATGCGCACAGGATATCTCTGTGGAAAAACGAAGATCCCGTGGGTGTATTAGCGCTTTGGACAGAGATGTTGTCAATGGATTGGGTAGATGGAAAAAAGATTTCTGAGCACCTAGGGTATTATTTGTCCGAAATAAATACGGAAAATATTGCACTGGCCGCGCCTTTAATTGAACGTCTAATTAGCATGCCGCGACAAGAACACGACTTACTAGGGCATGCTGTCGCTCGCTGTGTGGCGACAGGTGCTCTGAAAGACATCTGGCTATGGCGTTATATTACATGTGGAGTCAACGAAGACGCCATCGGATTTCAGTCAGATGACAGGCTGCGTTGCCAATCCCATAAGTTTGAAAACAACAATGACAGCTTTTTCCGCTATCGGATGGAACAATCTGCCACATTACTAGATTTGGCTCTGGAATGGATTGAGCACGAGAGCCAAAGTAAGTCATTGCGTTATGGCAATACACGCATAGACTACCATAGTCAATTTCTATACAAAACTTCGTACTACGATTCTCATAGTCAGTCCGATCATCGGTATACAGACAGTGAACGTATTCTGCTGGATGCGGTGGAGTCCGCCATCATTAATCACGCCAAAACACACTCCGACTGGTGGCAAAGAAATCGAGAACATTTGTGCTTTAACAACGAAGGAGCTTTACGATACTTTGCTATCCTCGCTTGCACCGCAGACCCTGTAGCCAATATAAATTTGATTGGGCGCATGTTGTGCGATAGGGGTTCACTAGAGTCCGAACTATCATTCGAATTGGGCACATTGATGCAGACGGCATTCATATATTTTGATACGCTAACACAAGATGCGGTGATGGCCTGCATTTTGGCTATATGGGAAGGGACACTTACGGATGAGGGCAGCCATTTTTGGATATTGAAGAAACGAGCAGAATTGATAATCACCATTCCATGCCATCTGCGCTCTGCTGGAGCGCAAGCGATACTTGATACCTACGAAAGAGAAGAAGGAATTTTGGTTCGTCAGCCATTCATTGGTATGAGTGGAGGCATGGTTTCCGCTCCTTTTTCTTTCAAGGTGTTTCTTGACTCTAGTGATTGTGGGGTGTTGCGTTTACTTGAGCATTATTCAGGACATGGAAGAGATGATTTACTGGTTGGCGGAGAGCGAGAAGTTGGGTGGCAACTACGTGAGGCAGCATCTCGCCAACCAGCGCGATTTTTGAGTTTATTACCTACGCGTTGGGCTGATATTCCCGAAGGCTTCCGTGATGATATTATGGGCGGGATCGCCAATTATTTATTATATCGTTTTGGTAGTTTGCAGGCCAATAGCACATGGGCGCCTCTCGATGAACCTGATGCCCCCACTTTGGCGATTCATATCCTCGATGAACTAGAAAGACATTCGAACCATTGGGAAAACAACAACACTGCATCTAAAGCTGTGCAATCTTGCGCCCACGTTATACAGGACACGCAAAATGCCTCGAGGCTAGTATTTTTGGTAATTGGTTTTTCAGGCCATAGGGAGGAAAGCTGCATCAAAGGAGATTTTTTTGATTTGCTTACTACCGGCCTCAATATGACAAGGGGAAACATCGCTCAAGCATTAATAGTCTTGGTTAACAAGCTCCAGGAAAATAGTGTTCCATTTCCTGATCTTCTGTTGCCCACACTTCGTCGTTTTGCTGGAGACGAACATCCCGCAATTCGTGCCTTAATCCTGAATCATTTACCCTATTTGCAGAGCAAAAATCCTGAGTTGGGTTGGGATTTGTTCCACTTCGCCATGAGAAATGCCGTTGGCCTTTGGCAAATCGCCGAGCCATGTCTTTATTACGCTCATTACAAACATTTTGGAAAAATTGCCCCCTTGCTGTTGCGCATTCGTAGTGAGGGTAACGATAAAGACATGGAAACATGGGCTCGCATTTCTGCCTTGGCTGCGTTAGCCAAACACATCGACTTTTCCGCTTTGTTGGAGGACTTAAAGACCCTGGATGCTACAGAGGCCTGGAAAGGGGCTGCTAGTGTTTGGACGCATCATGAAAACCTAAAAAAACATCGTGAACAATGTTTGATTGGCATCGAGACGGGTCTTAATTCCAATTGGAGTCATGCTAAGGCAATTTCACACCAGATGGTGCAATTGTTCTGTGAGAACTTGTCGGTGATTTCTATTCCAATAGAACTGATCCGTCTTTTATTTGCCATTTACGAAAGTGATACCGAGAATAAACGCCCCAGTTTTCTGGGTTTAGGGAGTTGGCTCAATGCCACTGCACATCTCGATCCGGAACGAGCCTTAACTGTAACCGAGATTTATCTAGTTTATGTTAGTCGTACCAAGTCTTACTTATACGATCACGAAAACAATCTTACCCAGTTACTGACCCGTCTTTTTGCTGAAGCTGAGGAGCGAGAAGAATCTGACCACGGTGCAATGCTGAAACGTGTGGTATTGCTGCAAGACATGCTTCTATCATTGGGAGTAAATAGCATCAACGATTGGTTAAAGGCTGCCGAGCGTCCATAGCATTGAAAATACTAACTTTTAGTTGTCACAATTATATAATATCTACCTCATATTTTAATAGACAGTCTTAGTAAACTGAACAGAAGGCTATAAACAAATCAATTAGAATTTTGAAGTTTCGGGTGTTTTTTCTTGATCTGAAATCCTTGTACCAGAAGAAGAGAGTCTAGGATGACACAAATCATACTAATTGTTAATTTGTTCTATAATTGTCCTAAACGAATGCCGTTAGAGATATAAATGTTTTACTATGTTGATGAAAGTGGGAACACAGGTAAAGATCTGTTTAATGATTCTCAACCAAATTTATTCTACGGTCTATTAACTAGTAATACAAACTTTGATCTGCTAGCGGAAAAACATGTAAATATAATTAAACAAAAATATGGTATTACTCATTTACACGGTAAGAATCTTCCTTTATATAAAATCGAAGCTGTTACATCGGATTTAATTGACCTTCAAAAAAAATACAAATTGCGCTTTGATTTATCTAAAGTTAGCAAAAGTGATCTTGCAATCATCTCTTTTTTCGATCAGGTATTTGATCAAGGTATGAACCCTGCTTATACCTGGACGGGATATTGGACTCCATTAAGGTATGCAATGCTAGTTAAAGTTGCGAGCATATTTGATTTTGATACATTAAAAAAATCGTGGGATGCTAGAGTCTGTATAGACAAAGATAGGTCAAAAGATATTTTCACATCAGTATGTGATGTGCTTTTAAGCCGGTTAGGAGAAATACCGGACAAACGATCTCAACAGTTAATCTATGATACTTTATCTTGGGCAAAGTCTAACTTCTATGACCTCAGTTATAATTGTACGGATGAATCCCAAGTAAGAGCCAACTCTCCAAATATAATTGGCTTTCAGTTTGTCTTGCATCAAATAGGTGAATATATAAAAAAAACCCCTAAGTCACCAGTAAAAATTACGATTGACCATCAATCAGAGTTTAATAAATATCAGCAAAAATTGGCTGATTTATGTGCTATTTTGAAAGAACAAAAGGTCATAGAAACGACGCCATTGGGAACATCTGATTTTAGTAACTACCCGTCAGATAAATTGGTATTTTTATCCCATAAAAATAGTATCGGGGTTGAAGTAACGGACTTAGTTCTGTGGTTATATCAAAGGTTTCTTCAAAACAAAGAAATACCTTCAGGTACCCTATTGTTATTAAAGAGATTTTTCTTTAAAACAAAATACCATGAAATCTCAATGAAAGGGATAATTGAACGTTTTAATTCGTGGCTCAGTACACTACAGAATTTAAGTATAGAGGATATTTCCAAGGCAAAAAAATTAATTGATATAGATGAAAAAAGACGCCTCCAAGCTATAAATAATAGCAGCAAAAATAGTTAACTGATCAGTGTAAAATATCTTATTAGATTAGCCTCTTTCTTAATTTTAGAAAATTAACCACATTTATTAACTTATTCCTTGTTGAATTTTTGTTGGATCATGGAGTAGGGCAGGGTAATAAATAAACCCCCCGTTTATAATTGCAAACATATCATCTTGTGATATAATTAATTATGAAAACAATTGATCACACATTAGAAAATCTATTAGAGCTTAATGGTGAGAGAATTATCATTGATGAGTCTCTTGGACTGTGGGTGAAATTTGAGATTATTAAAACGCTAAGCCGCGAGCAGGGCGTTAAATACTCATTAACCTTGCATGATAAGTCTAATAAGAGAATCTTAGGTTTTGACAATAGTCATGAAATAGAGTTTGGGGGGAAAAGGGGGGTTAGTCCTGAAAGAACTTTTGATCACTGGCATTATGATGAGAATGATCAAGGTAGGCCGTATAATTACATTAATGCAGGACAACTTTTAGAAGACTTTTGGAAAGAGGTAGACAAGCGTCTTGAAACTCTTAAGGAGAGGAAATAATGAATAAAGCAAGAATAGGCATTATGTCCCTTGAGCAGTATAAGCAACGCACAATTGCCATTGCTAAAGGTATATATAAACCCAAAAAGGACGAACCAAAAATTTGGTTTACATCAATGAAATCATTAGCTCATGTTTTGTCTGAAGACAACCAACTTTTACTAAAGTTAATCATTGAAAATGAGCCGAAATCTGTATCTGATTTAGAGGCGTTAACGGGATATAAAAGAAAAGCGAATAATATTCTTAGGACTTTGAGGACAATGGAGCAGTATGGCTTGGTTAGGTTGGAAGAGAGTCCAAATAAAGTCCATAGAGGAAGGGCGCCTTTAAAGCCTAAAGCCTTATACGATGAATTTGATGTTGCGTTTTCTATTCAACAGGTTTGTTGATCTCTTTAGTTATCGAATTAAAGATAATGGTTCATAAGGAGTAAAATGCGCGATAAAGTAAATGTCCTTTATTACCCTGATATGCAAGTATCACAAACAACACTCAAGAAATGTATTTTGTTCTTTGATGAAATTCATTTTATGGATAGACCTGCATTTACTATTGGTAACTTCGGCTTAATTGGGGCTCCATCACCATTAAGAACAGCTGAGCAATCCTTTCGAGAAGATGCTGGCGTACCTTTATATGTTCATGGTGTTAATGGAGGAGTAATTTCCACTGATTTTCTGGAAAGAGTAGAATCAGATTTAAATGATTATTCCTTCATTGAAAGTTATAGAGAAGGTCTCTCAAAATCGAATACATTTAGGGAGCAGCAGTTTCCGGAAGGAGATTATGGTTCATTTGGACGCACCCAAAAAGAACTTATAACGCTTTTTGAGAATATTGATTTATCCATATTAGCTAATTCCAATGCTATGGAATTTTTAAAAAAAAATTATTCTCCCTTTGATAGAACAAATCCTGAAGCTGTAAATGCATTTTTATTGCAGCGAATAGCATTATGTTCTGCTCAATTAAATTTTGCATTAATGGAGGGGGCAAGGAATGGATTTATCCCATTAGCAGATGCAAATCCTTACGCTAATCTTTTAAATACCCACTATATGCGTGCCGCTAAAACCTTAGAAAAACTTAATACCACCATTAGTATTGCCGATCTTGGTTTTGCAATATTTGATGAATTAATATCCAATGAAAGTATAGAAGGCATGGATATTAAAAAGGTTGTGGCATATAGAAAAAAATCTGAAAATGCCAGAGAGGAATTTTTAGAATATCTTGCTTCTATTCAAGCAAAACAAGCCAGTCTACTTACACATGATAATTATTTAGAGGGAATTAATAAGTTAATTAAAGCAGAAATCACTCCAGCTGTAAAAAATTTTAGGAAGAGGCTTGAAACCATTGATGAGGGATTTACAAGCGCTCTATTGAAGGGCGCCATAGAAGGGGCCGCTGTATTTAGTGGGGTACATATATTCACCGATATCCCATGGATACAAATTGTTGCTTTGGCAGGAGCATCAGGTCGATACGTTTTGAAAGCAGCAGTAGATAATTATTTTGCAGAACGTGCTCTGAGGAGAGAAAGCAGTATTTCTTATCTGCTCTCATTAGATAGTCATATACAAAAAATTAAAAAATAGAAGGGATTATTATTGAATAATATAATTCACATAGGTCTGATTACTTGTCAAATCAGTCATTGACTTTCTAAGCCACGGGTGGATTTAACTCGCTAATGGTCCGGAACTTGCGCTCTGGCGCAAAACTATTTTTGAGTTACAGAGCTTAAGTCTAAATATACACAGAGGCTTTCTAAAAACCAGTTGGTTGTTATCAACATCCAGGTTCCTTAACAATTTTTATTACTGTACAATTTAAAGCAATCTAGGTAATAGAAGGCTCGAATCCTCAGGAGTCATAGGGTTCTCATATTTTTGAGATGGAGTAAAGAAAAACATTAATGATTGTTTGCGCCTTAAGTTTGGTATTAGGGCTTGTTCTTCTCCTTCTAGGGTTAAATTAGAGTCAAATGATTTTGAGCGTGTGATTTTCGCTTTAGCATTATTATCATTGGCTGCTTTTGCAAAAGCTACAATTGCATTTCCTTTTCTTGCTCTTTCAATATGTACAGCAGCCCAAGAATAAGCAAGATGCGAATTATCGCCTAGAATGCGTCCTTTTTTTATCAATTGCCCATTTCGATAGACTAAACATGCATCTCTAAGACTTCCATGAGTGCCTCTTTTATCTTTTTCCATTTCAGTGGTAACTGAAAATTTAGCATTGCCGCTCACTTTTATCATACCTGTATATCCTGTCACCGTTGACTTCTCATATTTAAATATCGCAAAGAGTGCATCGGAGGTATCATGGGCAAAATTTAGTTCATAATATTGGGTGGCGGAAAAACAGGCTAATAAATTAATATTTATATCTATGTCTAGTAAGTTATTTTTTGCTAATAATTTTGCTAATTTAAAGGGTGTTAAATCATAATCACTAGGTTCTTCTAATCCAATAAGGAAAGGCTGTCCTTCTCCGTGGAGAACAATTTCGTCTCCATCATTAAGTTGTTTTATTAGTTTCTGCATGTTCTCTTTATCATAAAGATAAAAGATTTCATTAGAATGCACACCTTTTTCTTTTCTACATAATTTAGTCAAGTTGTTTTTCAGTTCCCTCTTAGCATCAAGAAATGCAAATTTTAATTGGTTATTATTATTTTCCTGAAAAACCTTAATTAATATAGTTGACAGTTTCTTTAACTCTTATGGTAAGAGGCATTACATCTCATTTTTGATGAAACGATTTCATTTTCTTTATTCCAGTGACTGTGAGTAAACAAGGTGACACCTGTCAAAAAGATAGAAATCCTTTTTGAATCTTTTGATAAAAGGGTTTCTTCCTTAAGCTTAAATTGCTCTTCGATAAAATCTACCAGTTTGGCAAGGTACTTATTTTTTGAAATTTCTTTATTATAAAAAGGAAGTCGTTCATTAAAATAAGATTTAATATCATTGTTGGTACAACCAAAGAGCAAGGGACTGTTTGTTTCGAGCAGTTTTAGCATCACTTCAATTTCATAGATATATGCATTTGCTTCATTATTCGCGATTTTAGCTGAAACATTAAATGCATGGCCTGCTTCATGCACAAGTGCGCCAATAATATTGACAGTTTGTTGTTTTAGAAAGCTGGTTTTCAAAGCAATGGTTTGATTAACGACCCAATTTTCATGTAAATGCCCTAATAATTTATAGGTATCTTTATTTATAAAAACAGCGGGGTTTCCTTTTACACCTAAAAAATCATGTGGTGGTTCTACAAGATCAACTTGAAGTTGCGGCATAGAAGCAGTTACCCCATTATCGAGTCCATTCCAACCCATTTCGCGGCATTCATCTAAGAGTAGTCTTATATGATAGTTTGTTAGCATAATAGTCTCCTTGCATATAAATGGAAGTTGCGCGACGAATTATGAGCATATTGTTCAAATGCCACGAAATGATTATTGCGAATCAATATTCATCAGTCAATACATTTAGTGTTCATTTGGATTTTATTTGCAGTGATCTGATAAATATTATGATCAAACAGTTAATTTAAATACATATGATTTATAGGGCGGGAGATTAACTCTTTTAAATCTTAAATCGTTAGGATTAATCATTTTCTTAGTTTTATACATTCTACTCTTTGGCTTATGGGGGGTAGTCATGTGGGATATCAACATTTTTGTAATTACGCTGGTTTTATTTGGGGCATTTGCTGCACTGACGCATGTATATGGTTACCGAAACTTCGGTACTAAAGATAATTCGCGTAATTTAATGCATATGGGTATTTTGTTAAATGGAGAGGAGTTACATAACAATCATCATAACAATCCTACCTCTGCAAAATTATCGTTTTTAGATACTGAATTTGATCTAGGGTGGTTTTACATTAAAATGTTAATGAAATTAAATTTAGCGAAACTTCGTACTTCTTCATCAGTGGAAAGAAAACGAATGGAGTATGAAATCCAAGAGCGCTAGGGGCTGTGTACAACTCGCTAGGCGTAATCCTTAGAATACCGACGCGCATGCTATAGAGCGGTGTTCTGGTTGGGCTCAAGATTGTATGTGTTAGGTAATCTCATTGGCAAAAAAAACTAAATAATCGTAGGCTGGGCTGTTAAGCCCAGCATGTAAATCCATCTTGGGTTAATTCTAAGTTATCAGTGTGTTCAATAATTTGTAATTCACGACGGAAACAAGTTCGAAAACTATATACATTAATCAAGGTCCAATGTTGATATCAAAATAATCGCGTTAATGGTGGGATTTTCTTCGTGTTTCATTGGCTTGAGATGTGATAAAAAACACAATGAATTCTTGATTATTTATAATTGGGGAAGGTGATTGGTGTTCCGAGGAGACAGACCACATCCTTGTGGTAGTGCATCGTCCTTGATGCGTTCAAATAATCCTTATAAGACATCCGCTGTCTTTCCTCGTACTGGTTTAATCATAGCGAATAATTTTAATGAGTTATACTCAAAATAGCGCATAATCATGTAAGAAATCTCTCAATTTGAGTTATAGCTTATAATGAGGTTGGAATATTTTTATTTAGCAGATGAGTGGTAGGGCAATACAATTTTCTGCTGATAAAAGCTCAGTATTATCTAAGTCCATTAAAAGAAAAAAATTTCGTCCGTTAGCTAAATAACTAAATATATGGAGTTTATACCTTTATGTAACACGCCTTGTTGGCTGTTGCGAATTACCATTGGGTGCGTTGTCACGTTTGATCCAGCTTTCTCTCTATAATGTTCATTTTAAACAAAGTGGAGCTTGTAACAGAGGCTTCCTTCATTCAATGAAGTATATTTCCAATTATTAAAAAACGACCGATGTCTGAGATCGGTTAAGCCTCCTTTATGAAACAGCATAGAGACTGGAATTTGATTTATTGAAAGCTCATCTCGAAATCAAAATTTTAAAATACCAGTTAGAAATAATTTAGATGAGAATTAGTTCTTAATTGATGTTATTTGAGATAGATAACGTACCTTATCTAGTCCAAAAGTCTACAGTTTTTACGATTTAAAAATGAACTAGAACATTAGAGTTTAGGGTGGATAAGATTTTGGAGTACTAAGTAACTCGCGGGAAATAGAAAACGAGGACTACCCAACTCTCAAATTATTAAAATCGCGTATTTTTCTATCCGTATTAAATTGGGAAAGAGAGTATACGGCCCATAAAGCAGCCGGTAGCCATCCTATAACTATTATCTGTAAAACCAGACAGGTAATTCCAGCTAGCGGTCGTTTAATAGTGAAAAAAACTATAAAGGGGAAAAATATGGCTAGAAATAAGCGCATTGTAATATTAATAGGCAAATGAAAACTGGCCTCATTGTATTGATTTGATATTTTATTTTCAATAATAAAATAAAATCTGTTCTCATTTAATTTATGAAACATATTATGTGAAGCCCGATAATAAATTATGAAGTCCACCAAACGATGGGTTTGTGGACTCATTAAATTGATGTTCAAAAATTTGAATTTGCACTTAAAAACCAGTTCGAAAACTCTAGCCAATAAACAAAGTTCGTATTAATGTGAAATAATTGAGTTAATTAACTCCAGGTTGTTTAGGATTGTAGGTGCCTCGCTTTTAGCGATTAAGTGTTCGATAACTTGAAAGTAAATATATGGTCATAGGTATTATGTATATCCTAGCTAAGTAGCGATCGACTAAAATGCTTTAATATAGAATTAATAGTCTCCCTATCACGGTTTTATTAGGCGATACCCTGTCTTTCTTGATATAGAAAATTTTTACATAACTATTCATAGAACAATCTTTCTTTAAATACTGTTCTATAAATCGTGTTTTTTCGTTCATAACAGTTACCTAGGTCTATTCCCTGAACATCTTGGCCCGACAAAGCAAGATTACTTTCCAAGCTGAGTAGCGAATAAGCTTTATCTTCTTTCAACTTGAGTAGCCAGTATGATATGCTTGAGCCAGATTAAACTTGAAGGAGTCAAGTCATGAGTATCGTAACGCTTCTAGAACAGTTAGCTACTACAGTCCATCATAAAATCAATCTTGATACATTATTAAAAGATGAACCTTCAATAATTCAAAAAGCATTCATAGATAACAACGCTACATATTTAAAAAGTAACTTAAATGAGAATATAGCTTTGGCTGATCGAACTACAATTTTTGAGATTTAGATTGAATGCATGATATGTCCCATAAAGCCTCATTGGTTGTTGTCGGTTGTGGTATTAAATTTTTTGCTCATCTAACGAATGAAGTAATCGCTTATATTAGGCAATCTGATCTTGTGCTGTATTTGGTAAATGATCCCGTACTAAAATTATGGATTCAACAGCAAAATCAATCCTCAGAATCTTTAGATCAATTATATTTTTCATGCCCAAATCGTACCGATTCTTATTACTTAATTACGGATTATGTTTTAGAGCATTTATATCAAAATAAACATATATGTTTTGTTCTTTATGGGCATCCCAGTGTTTATGCTAAACCCGGTTTAGATGCTGTAAAAAAAGCAAGAAAAGAAGGGTATTATGCAAAAATCCTACCTGCAATTTCAGCTGAAGCGTGTCTCTTTGCGGATTTGTTAATTGACCCTGGCTCATCAGGATGCCAATCATTTGAAGCCAGCGATTTTCTGATTCACCAACGCCAATTTGATATAAGTTCTCATTTAATTCTTTGGCAAATTAATGCGGTAGGAATTCTCAATCATGAAACAACAAATAATAAGAAAATGGGAATTCTGTTGCTACTAGATCATTTGACTAAATATTATGAAGTTACAGATGAGATCATTATTTATGAAGCGGCGCAATATCCTGGATTTGAGCCTGTGATCACACAAACACAATTGAAATATTTGCCTGATATTCAACTATCAAATCTTTCAACTTTATATATACCGCCTGCAAAAATTGCTATCTGTAATCAAACTATTTTAAAAGCTTTTGAACTTGCATAAAAATGTACAACTATTTTATAACTTTCATCAAAGGATATTCTGAAAACTATTTGGGACTGCCTAAGTTTTGTTGGCAGGGCATAAGTTTAATTTGTATCAACGCATCTACTATTGGTATTTGTTTTTTTCTGTCTCTGTATTTTGTGAATGAACAACAATTAAATGTTTCAACTGCTGGACTACTTCTTTCTTGTTATGGTTTAGGTACAGTGATCGGTGGTTTTGTGGGAGGGAAACTTTCTGACAAAATTACACCATATGTTGTTTCAATCTTCAGTCTCTTCGTTCAATCCGTAAGTTTTTTCTTTTTAATGTATTTGCATTCTATCCCTATCTTAATGCTTAATCTGTTATTACTTGGCATATCTGCATATGGTTTTAAAACATCAAATAACATGAATCTCTTAAATTTATGTGCTAATGACGTGGATTTACGCTATAAAACTATCAGTATTTCTCATGTTGCTGCAAATTTAGGATTGGGGGTATCGGGTATTTTTATTGCTGGAGTTGGAACATATGGTTTTCCTATTGTTTTTGGTTTATCAAGTTTAATATTATTTTTTTCAGCAATTTATCTTATATTACAAAAAAATGTAACTAACCCCATATCTGAACAAAGTGTTGAAGAGTATCATCCAAATGAAACAAATATAGCATTAAAAATCAATGTATTAATTCTTTCCTGTGTTTTTCTAATAGGGCTTATCATTGCACAATTGAGTTCTACTTACCCATTATATGTTCAAGAATCCTTCCCCAAATTAAATGTGCAAGCTGTTAGTATATTATTTCTTTTAGATACCGCTTTAATTGTGATATTCCAAGCGCCACTAATCGTATTAGTAAGTAAACAAAATAAACTGCTGATTACTGGGGTCGGTGCTCTATTCATGGGCTTAGGAATGTTGATCTTACGCTTTTCTTTCATATTTTCATTAGCTATTCTATCTTGTATTGTTTGGACAATAGGTGAAATGCTTTTTATATCTACTGCTCAACTGATTTGTTATGAAAACAGTAATAATAAGAAAAAAGGACAAAGTTTAGGTCTTTTTCAATCTACTTTTGCTGTTAGCAATGTTGTCGGCCCTTGGTTAGGGGGCTTTATATATCAATACTGGGGTGGAAACATATTATGGTATTGCAGCACAATCATTGGAGTATTTTGTTTTCTGCTTTGTTGGCATTTTAGCCGTTTTAATGCTGACACATCCTCGTAAAAATGAAGCATCGGCAGCAAAGATTGCTCCTTGTTGTTCTTTTGTGAATTGTGAATTATTAAATCGATTATCAATATTTAATATTTCAAGAGAACTTTGCATGACATGATGTATATCTTGAGTATTATGAAAGTAGCTAAACTTAACAAATTTCGCTATTTTCCCAATAATTGTATCAGAAGATAATGCATTGTCTTTTGATAGTTCTTGGATAAAAATACTCATTATGTGCTCTAGTTCACGCATTTCATAAATCGTGCTTGTGACCTGCCTTGATCTTGGTGAAAACACATGTGTCGCTGGATGCTGTAATGAGTAATATATGGGGAAAAAATCTTTCTCAAAATTAAAATGTTTGGGTTGCATGATTGTTGGGATATATTTTTTCAGGCCATATGATTCTATAAAAACATGTTGCAAGACATCTACGGGCAAAGCACTATTATCTATCGATGGGACATACCCAGGCGCTGCACCTAGGGCTGTTGCAAATAAATGCTTAGCGGTATCAGCTAAATATGGGTTTGGCTTCAAATTGCGATTTTTTTGGATGATTGAAAATGTAATATCATAAAATACTCGGTTTCTTTCGTATTCATACCGATACCATGCTAATTCATGTAGGTACTGTTTCAAAATTTTCCATTTTCCATCATTATGCAAACTCATTAACCACTTTTCTGAAAAATACATTACGCAGCAACGCCAATCGGAGTTAATAACTTTGCTATTAACTATCTCTCGAAAAACTTGCCAATGTTCATATAATGATTTTGGTACCCGACTTTTAATATTAAAATCGCGTTGTAAATTGGAGTGATTTGTTGTTGCACCAATATTGGGTAACATAAATGCAGATCTAGCACCTGCAGTAGATGACAATAGTCCATTCGGTGCATAAACCCTATCATTAACTTTACTTAAAACAGTTGAGAGAGGAAAAATATCGCCTGGTTTATAGATAAGCCAGGGGATGGTGACATTATCATTTTTTAGATCAATATAACACTCAATCTCTTTATCAAGAACTATTCCCAATGGTGTGTTATTTGCGCTATATCCAAGGTGATGAATTATATCTTCGGGTACATCGGGATCAGTTATTCGATAATATCCTCCATTTATATCAGGAAAAAGCGAGCTTTGTGTATCTGCATCGGTTGCACCATATGGATAATATGCTAAATAAAGAGGATATGATTGATCAGGATTTAGTTCATCTATAATAGCTGCGAAGACAGGCTCTATTTCTGTAACTCGCATACGAACATCAGCCCAACATACTTTTACTAATCCATTTCGTTCATCAATAGCTGTGAACATTAATACAATTCCTTTCGTATCTGAACTAAAAAAAGTTGCATTCTAATTTTCTAAAAATACAACTGTCAAGATAAGTTTAATGAAGCTGACTACAAAAAAATCAGTCAGACTTTTATTTTCCATTAAAAATTTACATGCAAAAAAAAGAATTTTTTCATTATTCGATTATGTCTACATTTTTCTAGTTATAAGGAATTAACAACAAAAAAGGAGCAATTATGTTAATGACAATGTTAAAAGCAAAAATCCATAGAGCTACGATCACTCAGGCCAACCTGAATTATATCGGGAGCATCACTATAGATGAGGAGTTACTCTTAGAAACCGGCATCCAAGAAAATGAAAAAGTTCAAATTGTGAATATCAATAATGGTGCTCGATTTGAAACTTATGTAATAAAGGGGTGCAAGGGGAGTGGCGAGATTTGTGTGAATGGGGCTGCGGCGCGGCTTGTTCACGAAGGTGATAAAATTATAATTATTTGTTACTGCAATCTTAATGAACATCAGGTGGCAAATCATATCCCCAAAGTTATTTTTATGAATGAAGATAACAGCATCCATAGCCGTTCAGATCAGGAATTATCTAATACATTGTTTGTAAATTAATGTGAGCAAAATTTTCAAATAACAAAATATTAAAACTAAATCGTTATCTTCAAGATAACCTATTGCATAAATTGGAGAATTATTATGGACAATACTGTAAACCCCAAAATTAGCATCGTCTTTGGCGGTGTTTCTGTTGAACGAGATCTTTCTTTAAGAACTTTTCACAGCATCTATTCAGAGTTGCAACATCAAGCAAAAGATACAGACCTATATCAATACGTTTATTATGTAACTGAAGAAGGATTGGTGATTAGAAAACCATTTAATTTTGATAAAGATCCTGATTATTACATGACGAGTAAAAGCGCTCCGCTATCAATTATCAAAGCGTTTCAACAAATTAAAAAAAATAACGAATATGTGTTTTCTTTGTTATATGGCCAATTTGGTGAGGATGGGCATATTCAAGGTCTAGGAAAAATTTTAGATATAAAAAATTCTTTTGGTTCGGTGCTTTCATCTAGCCTCAGTAAAAGTAAATTTCACTGTTCAAAATATATTGAATCAATGTATCCCGAATTAGAACCAATACCGATGGTGTCTATTAGAGATACAGATATATCTAGTCTAAAGGAAAAATTATTGCCTTTTTATAATCAAGAAATAGTGATTAAACCTAATTCACTGGGCACGAGTATGTTTACTGAACGTATGATACTTAATGAAAAGTCGCTCAATGCTGCTTCAAGTCTAATCATAGATATCTTAAAGATTGATAATATTGCACTCGTGCAAAAGTATATTCCTGGTGAGGAGTATTCATGTGGCTGTATAGAAAATCTTAGTAGTATTGAAGTATTACCGCTAATTCTAGTACGCACTCGAAATAGATTTTTTGGTCGCCGAGAAAAGCTTTGTAAATTTGGAGTGAGTGAGCGAATTATTCCTCAATCCTATAATAAATTTACAGCTCAAATAGCTGATATTTCAAAACGAATTTTTTCTGATTTGATGTTTGAGAACATGTTTCGGCTGGATTTTATTGTTTCAGAAGGAAAGATTTATTTCCTTGAAGTCAATTCATTGCCTGGATTAAGTCAGGCTAGCTTTTTCCCAAAAATGCTTCGAGAAATGAATATCTCAATGTCTGATTTTATTCAGATGACGTTTAAAAACAGTTTAAACAGGAAAAATAAAACAAATCGGTTTAATGAAGAAATGGATTTTCGAGGTGCAGCATGAAGTGCATTGGTTTACTAGGTGGTGTGAGCTGGGCTTCTACTATGGAATATTACAAGCGACTCAATTTGATTATCAATAAAGAAAAGGGCAAAAATCATTCAGCCAAAATAGTATTGTATAGTTTTGATTTTGAAGAAATTCTTGAACATCAAAAACAACAAAATGAGACAATGGAATTAAGATTGCTTCAAGAAAAAGTGGTTTTGCTGGATAAAGCAGGTTCAGATGTAATCGCAATTTGCTCCAATACTACGAATAAGTTAGCCAACCAACTGGATGTAATGATCCATAAAAAGTTAATTAACATTATTGATGCAACCGGTGATTATTTACATTATTTGGGAGCAAAGAAAGTAGGGTTAATTGGAACCCGTTATACAATGGAACAGGACTTTTATAGAAATAAATTACTTAAAAAAGGACTGCAAGTAGTAATTCCCGATGCTTATGATCGGGAGTTACTTCATCAGATCATTTACCATGAATTATGTCATGGTATTCTCACGGCTCGATCAAAAAAGATCGTTCTAAATATTATTAATAAATTAGCTGCAAGTTTTCATTTAGATGGAGTCATTCTCGGTTGCACAGAACTACCTCTATTGATATCAAAAGCGGATGTTGATATTCCATTGTTTGATACGATTGAAATACATGTAAATGCAATTTTAACGAAAATTAAATGGCTAAATTAGGGAGATTCAATAATGAGATCTATCCCTAATTTAAAGCTGATTTGCTGCTTGCTATCAGGCATTGTTTGTGTAAATTTTGCGAAATTTATGTGTCTTCCCTTTTTAATCTTATTTCTTAATTATAAAACGCAAGCTCCGTTATGGGTAACTGGTTTAGTTTGTGGAATGGCTCCATTTTGCTCCATACTCGGTGGTTTTATCGGGGGACAATTATCGGATAAATATGGACGCGTCCCCTTATTATATATTTCGATTTTTACATCAGCGAGCCTCTTTATATTAATCGGTTTAAGCTTGCAAATTAATTCTCAACATATGCAATTAATATTGATCGGTATTCTAAATGGGCTGTTTGGTTTATTTTCTTCTTTTTTTCAACCTGTAGCTCTCGCATTACTCAGCGAATTAGTTGATAAAGTACATCGAGAATTATTTTTTCACTTACGTTATGCAGCAATGAATATTGGTGCTGTATTAGGACCTTTGTTAGCAGTATATTTAGGTGTTACTTTATCTTCTATTACGTTTTACATTGCAGGCCTAATTTATTTTAGTTTTGGTTTTTCTTTATATATCGTTTTGTTGATAGAACGAAGACCATTTTCTACGAGTAAACAGAGCAATGAGTCTAAGGTATCTTTATCTTCTACTTTGCGCGTTATTTCTCTAGATCGTCGGCTATTAAATTTCATTCTTTTTAATATAGTATTCGCATTATGCTATTCGCAAATTGATACAACATTAGCCCAATATATATCCCAACAAATTGATAATGGGGCTCGTGTTTATTCCTTAACGATTTCATTGAATGCTTTTTTTGTACTTATTGGGCAAGCCCCGATTTTCCTCTTATGTAAAGGAATGCCAAAACATCAAGCTATTTTTTATGGATGTTTTCTATTTTTCCTTGGTTGTTTGGGTTTCTCTTGCTGTGGCAACAAAGCAAACTACATTTACTATTCTATTTTAATTATTACCCTGGGTGAGTTGTTCATATTTCCTTTTGCCTTCTTGTTTGTTGATGATATAGCTCCGTTGCATTTGAAGGGGGCTTATTTTGGTGCATTAGCTTTTAGAGAGTTAGGTTTGGCTTTAGGTCCTATTTTAGGTGGAGTGGCTCTTGAGTTTTTTGGAGGTCAGATTCTGTTTCTCATGATCGGAATGTTGTCATTGATTTCATATTTCTTTGTGTACTTAGGTGAATATAGAAAACCAAGAATTTATAAGCAGCCTTTTAGGGAGAGCATTTAATCGGCCTTTCGAAACGCTACGGCAGTGGAGTTTCAAAATAAGTCTAATAATATGGAGTAAGATCATGAGTAAATCGATTTTGTTTGTAAATGTTTCTGATGAACATAATTTAGTAAAAATTGAGGCAGCGAAGAAACTAGGGATTAAGGTTTTTTTGGTGGCACCTAATTTACCTGACTGGGCAAAAAATATAGTTGATAAATTTATTCAAGCGGATACCACCAATTTTTCTGAGACTATTTCTGCTTTAAAGAACGAGTATAAAGAAACACCTTTCGATGGCGTCATTACCATACTGGATAAAAGTGTTGAATTGGTTGCAGCAATCGCTGAAGAGTTTAAATTACCAGGTAGTTCACTTACAGCAGCAACCACAGTGAAGCATAAATACAAAATGAGAGAGGCGTTGCGGTTGTATGGAGTTCCTCACCCGAAATTTCAATTTGTAAAAACATTCAACGATCTGAAAAATGCTGCAAATACTATCGGGTTTCCGCTCATATTCAAGCCCGTTGCTGCATCAACAAGTGTTGCGGTTTTTAAATTAAACACGCAAGCGGAGCTTGAAGATGCATTTGAACTGATGAGCACTTGTGAGCGTGTATCCTATTGGCTATATTCCGATGAGTATATTGCTGAGGAATTTATGGAAGGCCAAGAAATTAGTGTTGAGGGAATCATTAATCAAGCACAAATACATTTTGCAGGTATTACAAAAAAATTCGTAGAAAAGCCAGGCTTCACAGAATGGATGCATTGTTTCCCTTGTGATCTGGAATCAGATGTTTGTTCTGCAATTTATAAGGTGGTTGAAGAGACCATTCACGCAGTTGGCATCAACAATTGTGCTTTTCATGTAGAAGTCATGTTGACTTCTGAAGGGCCTAAAATTGTTGAAGTGAACTCACGAATGGCAGGAGGCTTTGTTTCCAGCCATCTTGTTCCCTTGGCATCTGGAATTGATTTGGCACAGGCAAGTATAAAAACCGCACTTGGTGAACCTATTGAGTTAAAAGCAACTAAAAATAAATTTGCGTGTGAGCGAAATTTATTTGCGACCGAGAATGGTACCGTTATTGATTGGCAACATATTGAAGAAATACGCAATCAACCTGGAGTACGGGATTTTAAACTGTTGCGACAGGTCAATGAGTTGGTTAAGGTGCCGCCGCAAGGATATGACAATCTGTTGTGTGCTGTTATAACCGAGGGGGATACTTTGCAAATGGCAATAGACTTAGCTGATGCGGCTTTGAATCGTGTTCATTGTGTTTATCGGTAAATTCTTAAGGAGTTGTCATAGGAGTTTGGTGTTTTTTAACCCCTTAATCACCAATGCTAAAATTGTAAGTAAGTCTAAAACTGCGCTTTTATCTTTGCTTAATATATTGATTATATTGAATATTTTTAATAATATCGCACAAGTCATTGATTTTAAAAAAAGGAGGGGATGTGCCTGGACACGGTTTTTTTCATCGCACGCTTGATGCTACTGAAGCTGTAGGGTATGGGGCAACAACAGTTGTAGGAGGCACTGTAACTGGTGCAATGGCCATAGCTAGTGTGGCACTTGCTATGACTGGTATTGGAGTGGTAGGGCTTCCAGTTACCTTAGGAATTATGTATCTCAGCGCCGTAGGGACAACTTATACTGGCTCAAAAACAATACACAAGGTAAAGCATGCAGCTGGCGGTGAGGGTAAATGTCATAGTCTTAGTCATGCAGAAACAGTCGCAAAATTGGGGTTCTAAGTAAAGATTGAACATAGTAGAACAACTACTTTTATCTGTTTACCCCATACAACACATTTGGGTTTAGGCTTTACCAATTTTATAATGCGTGCCTGCTTCTAAGCTGTTTGCGGGCACGACAGATTTTTTATCATCTCAATTAATGTCTATAGAATCCCTATTATCAAATAGGCCTGATTACTGTGAAAAGTGGACTTTAAGCTAGAAAACTGACCTCGAAATAGTTCAACTCTTGAAAAACCGATTTATTAAATCTCATAAATAGCAATGTTCCACAAACCCCCTCATTAATTTACTATGAAAGGTAAGTGTATTGTTTCAATAATAACTATCCTTAAGATAGTGTGTATTGTATGGAATGAAGTACTTATTAAAATTTTAAAAATAAATCTGCGTGTCTTTTTAAGAGAGTGTCGGGCCAAGGGCCGACCTACGCTTGCTGATGAATAATGCTTTCTGTTACCTGGCTCCCTTCTCTAAACACCAAAGCCCGACCTATTTAATTCATTCAAAAGCGTAAATTTACGTAGTTTCTTTAAGAATACTTTAATATTAGAGATATACCATGAATTGTCTATTAAATATTCAAATTGGTGATTAAAATGCAAGATAAAAAAGAAATTAATGAAAGCTATTTAACTTGGAGAAATGGTTATGTTAAAGCTTTAGAAGAAGATGGCGCTGGTCGACATGGTTATCAAAACTGTTTTTACGGTAAGCTATTAATAGAAACTTTTGAAAAATTGTATGCTGAATATTTGCATACTCTTAAAGTTAATGAGCAATTTGAAAAGATCATAAGGCAGTACTCCTTCAATTTAAGAGCCGCTTATGGTTATGAGTGGGATAAGGCAAAAGCAGAGGCAGCCAATCATGCAGTTTTTATAGGTTTTATAGCTAAATTAGAACAAAACCAATTTCTATCTAAACCGGAAATTAAAAAATTTGCACCCCTTCTTGCCCAAAACAATAGAACCGCCGGTGATCAGAGTTTTTTTGGGGGGTTACCTCAAGATTTTCTCCATGAACTTGCCGGGTATCTTGAACCCCAATTGTCTTTTCATGATGCAGCTAAAAAATTGGATGATGAGGTACAAAAAGCACACGCGCATTACGATAAAATTAGAATGTTTTCATTTAAAGATAACGAAATACACTTTTCCAGCATAGATGGAACGCATGTGGCGTTAACGGGTTATGAACCATTTAATGAATGGTTTACTAAATTGCCACTAAGAACAAATCAAGCTATGAGCCAAAATTATCAGATGTATAAAATAGATGATAACACCATATCGATTAATCGTGGTCCACAAACCCCAGGTATTCAAATTAAACGACGTGATGCTGGATTTATTGTTTGTAACAATGTAACCGCTGATAAAAATTCACCTCATCTCACTCCACAAGAAGCCAATCTAGAAAAAAGTAAAAACCTTATTTCCTCATTGAAGGCGTTGAAAAAATATTTGCAATCAAGACCTGCAGAACTAAAGTTTTTTTCGTTTGAAAAAGAAAAAGTTGCCTTTGCTCAAGGGACTCACGTGAGTCTTACTGTTGAGGACGCCTTTAAAGCATGGTTTGACGATCTTCCTTTAAGAAAGTCACAGCAAATTAGCAGCATTTGTCATATTTATAAAATAAATGCAGACACTGTAGCGATTAATTATGGACCTAACACCCCAGGTATTCGAATTATAAGAAAAGACAATAGCTTTTCAGCATGCAACAATATAACAGCAGATAATGCTAATTCAGATGCTACAAAACAAAAAAATCTCGTCACGACCTTATCCGCTTTGGAAAAAGCGCTGCAAGCAATTGCGAGTCAGGCACAACTTGCAGAACAGGAAAAAAATACAGGTGAAGAGCAAGAAAAGTGCTCAATTCAATAGTTCGCGCTCAAGAGAGAAGGATATCGAGTTCTTCTTTCTGTTTTGATTGGAAGAGAAAATAAAAAATTGTCTTCTAAGTTAAATATTGGCGGGCTAAGGGTCCGCCGTGTTTCAGTGCGATAGATAAATAGATATTTGTTTTCCTGGTTGCAAGCCACCAGGCTACCCGGTAAATGGTAATTTCCTAACGCAACGTTCGCGCCATGCCCATTGTCGTTCCCTTAGCATCTGGAATTGATTTGGCACAGGCCAGTATAAAAACCGCACTTGGTGAACCTATTGAGTTAAAAGCAATTAAAAATAAATTTGCGTGTGAGCGAAGTTTACTTGCGACCGAGAATGCTACTGTTATCGATTGGCAACGTACTGAAGAAATACGCAATCAACCTGGAGTACGGGATTTTAAACTGTTGCGGCAGGTCCACGAGTTCGTTAAGGTGCCGCCGCAAGGGTATGACAATCTGTAGAAATTATTTAATGCCGTTGTACAAATTGGCAGTTCATTCGAAAACTCATATCAAACAAAACGATGATGAATACATAGGTCATATTAACTGCATGCGTGCCCTTTTTTATGCTCATTTTTAATCTCCGCCAGCCTTTCATCTTTAAGGTCTGAAAAGGCTTTCGCATAAGATGTTTTCATAAAGCTAAGGGCCTGCATCGTTGAATTTTGGGCTGTTGCCAGAATACCATAGCGTCCATCGTCCTCGTACCTCTTAACAACTTTAGCAACCTCGGCAGGAGTGTTTGCCTTTTGTAAATCTTCATAAAAATCTTTAAGGATAGTACTTTTTAAAAAATCTCCTTGGCAAGTTTTATATCTATCCTTAAAATTACGGCTCAAACTTGAAGTACTCGCTAAGGTATCAACTTTCCTATTTTCCTGATTGGATGTTACAAAGCGATCGTACTTACTTTTTATTGTATCATTTTCCATTTGTCTAATTTGCGCAATAGGCATTGTAAGATAAGCTTTCTGCCCAGGCCCAGCCACCTGTACTTCTATGTTAGCCATATATTTTTTATTTGCATTTTGAAATTCAAACAAATGGTTGCTGTTTTGAAATTCAATTTTGACCTTATCACCTTGTATTAGCGGAGGTCTTGTAACTCCAGAAGCATGATGAAGAATAAATTGTTGAATAAATTGAGCATCTGTCGAATGCGACTGCGGCTTCGAATGCGACTGCGGCTTCGGATGCGACTGCGGCTTCGGATGCGACTGCGGCTTCGGATGCGACTGCGGCTTCGGATGCGACTGCGGCTTCGGATGTAAATGCATCTGTTGAGAAGAATGTTTTTTAGAAGTAGGGGGTTGCCCTATTGGAACATCGTTCTCGACGGAAGTCACAAAGGTCTTAGCTGTAGGATCGTCATCCGTCATAGACTTAGGTAAAGGTGGATTATGCTCTGGAATAAAACCCTCAAGATTTGCATATTTCGAGTTAGGTTTTGGTCCATTTTGATTCGCAAAGGCATTGAACCATAGGGCTTTGACAGCCGGAGAATAGGAGGGATCTCGATTAAAAGTACTTTGAAACTTTTCTCTTAAGGATGATTTATTTGGATGATTATCAAGACTTCCCATTTGTTGAAATAATAAATTCCAAGCCGTATCTTTATCTATGAATGTTACGTCCCACTGGGGAGTTTGAGGAAGAATTAACTGTTTGGGGATGCCTCCTCCCTTCTCATAGGCGTTGCAAAGTGCAATAAGTGAATTCTTAAGTTGAGTGGATTCGCCATCAAAAGCCCCAGCAGCTATGAGTTGTCTGGTGCTTCTAATGAATTCAGCTTTGTCTATAGCTGCTTCTGGTATAGGCATACGTGCAAAGAGTTGATCCCTTTGCTCAGACATTTGCGCTTGGACACGGGTTAATGTACTACCTCTATGACCTGTTGCATTTCCATTAATATCAATCGTTATGGCGCAATATTCCCCTCTATCATTTTCTCCCTCAATTCTATGGCTACCATCCTTAAGAAGTACAATTCGATTCACATAATTATTATCCGATTTAGGTTCTAATGGAAAAGCTTGGGCATTTTCAATAAAATCAGATATTATTTTCTGCCCCCCCTCTCATTTAAATGAGTATCCAAAAATCTCTTGTCCAGGTAATTCAATAATGCTGGAATCGCTTGTTGTGGATTCGAACTGTTAATTTTTATACTCGTCATTCCAGTCATTTCGAGTTTATAAGGTCTGCTATAAGCGATACTTTCTAAGGCACGGATCAGTTCGGGTAAAATTTGACGATCACTACGCATACCACCGTCGATATCATCCTGCATGCTCAAAAAATCTTGTTGATATCTAGCTAATAATATTTTTGCTCTTGCTGCGCTAATCATTTTGATCACACTTTTATATGCTATTAAATTTAGTATATCAGAAAATCAATATGTGTTATGGATGAACAAAAAAAGCTGTATTTATTTTCAATGTGAATTGAGTTTAATCATGTGTTTAATAAATATTAAGTTACCTCAGGTTGTCGGGTCGAGGCCCGACCTACACTAATGGCAGAGTGCCCCTTTAATGTCTTATTCCCAATATCATGGTTATGACAAACCATACGACAGGATAAAATCCTAAAAGAATAAATAAAGGGATACATAAAATTAAAAACTGTTTTGAGAGAGTCCATGTTTTATAGCGTCTAAAAAAAAGAACAAGAGTGCTTATGACAATAAGTGGATATATAAAACTATAAAAACCAAAGTAGAACGTAGCCCAATCTATAGAGGGAAATGGGGGGCCATTAATAAAAACTTTAGAGCAAGCTATTTTTTTGATTTTTAATATGCTTTTACAGGTGATACAAAGCCTTGTGGTTTTAGTGCCCAAAGCGAGCAATTGAGTTTTTGGAGAATGTTTTCGGCGGTATTACCGATAATAAAACCAGATATTCCAGTTCGTGCTACTGTCCCCATCACCAATATATTGATTTTATTCTCATTAATGCAGGCAGGAATAAGTTCTTCAGGGCGGCCTTTCAGATGATAGATGGAGGGTTGATCTTTGATGCTTGCCTCATGAATCAGCGCAGATAGAGCACCATAATGGGCGCGACTCTCGCGCATGACCATTTCATCGAGTTCTGCTGGAGAAATATCAACCAGCATACTGCGGCGCAGATAATCTTCCAAAACAAAATCCCAGCAGGAGATAACACTTAAATTGCCCTGGTAATGTACTGAAAGCGCATGAGATAACTTTAAAAGGCTAAGTGCCAGATCATGGCCAGAAGATTCTTCATCTTTGGGATCGATAGCAACGGCTATATTGACCGTTTCGTTACGATTTGTGGGGCGATAAAGAAATAAGGTGCATGGGCATTTGCGTAATAAGGCCATATCTAAAGCTTTAAATCCTTTGCTACTGTCACTATTTTCCGCCATTTTAACGATGAGATCATACGAATGATGAAGCACGTGCTGAATAATACGAATATCTGGTGTAGTACCCCATTCTATTTCTAACTTTATGTCTGGTTTTTTATTAGGAAGGGACAAGGATGCTTTAGCTGATTTAATCGTTTGCTGCATCTTTTCTATTAGAAATGTCTCATACGAGTTTTTATATTCATCAAGATTATTAGGAAAAGGCGGACATATTATCAGAATGTCTAGAGTGGCTTTATTATCAACTGCTAACTGTATGGCATGTTGTAAGGCTTCCGTTTCTTCACCTATTCCATTACTCACAAATAGAATATTATGGAATTGTTTCATTCTCTTTCCTCCGTGAGTATTAATTGACCGCTAATGTAAAGCCCTTCTTTAATAACTAATTTTAGACTATTTTTCTTAAATGATGCGTGATAACGTTTTAGATTGAGTAAGGACTATATTTATACTTTTAAGAATTGAGATGCTTGGTTAAATATTGAGTAAAAAATAAAAAAGGACTATTTGAATTGCATCATTCGCTTCCCCTAATTACTACCATCGCCATGGGATTTGCTTTGGCATTAATCCTAGGCTTGATTGCTGTACGCCTTAAGATTCCCCCATTAGTGGGGTATTTATTAGCGGGTGTCGTTGTTGGACCATATACCCCTGGCTTGATGGGGGATATCAGTATCGCCCAAGAGCTCGCAGAAATAGGAGTGATGCTGCTGATGTTTGGCGTAGGCTTACATTTTTCATTGTCCGATTTGATGCGAGTGCGCAATATTGCTATCCCTGGCGCAATAGTGCAAATTGCTGTCGCAACCCTACTTGGAAGTTGTATTGCAATTCTGTGGGGCTGGAATTATAGCAGTGCTCTAATTTTTGGGCTTTCTTTATCCGTAGCCAGTACCGTTGTTTTATTGAAAGCACTTGAAGAGCGAGGCGCTCTGGAGTCGATTAATGGCCATATTGCTATAGGCTGGCTTTTGGTCGAAGACTTGGCGATGGTTATTGTACTGGTGTTGTTACCACCGTTATCACACTGGCAGGATGATAGCGCCTCGATAGGTGTTCATAGCCAGCCTCTGTGGCTTGTTTTTAGTCTAACACTTCTTAAGGTATCCGCGTTCATTGCGTTCATGCTCTTGGTAGGGCGACGATATTTCCCGAAGCTACTCTGGATTGTTGCGCGAACAGGCTCACGTGAATTGTTTACTTTATGTGTTATTGCTGCAGCAATTAGCATTGCCTATGTGGCTTCTAAATTGTTTGGCGTTTCATTTGCCTTAGGCGCCTTTTTTGCCGGCATGATTATGCGAGAGTCTTCATTCAGTCATCGTGCTGCTGAGGAATCTTTGCCGCTTAGAGACGCGTTTGCGGTGTTGTTTTTTGTTTCCGTTGGCATGTTGTTTAATCCCTACGTGTTGGTTGAGCAACCCTTACAAATTTTAATTGTGGTGGGGATTATCGTTATCGGAAAGTCAATTGCGGCGTTTATCTTAGTTCTTGCTTTTCGCTATCCATTACAATCCGCATTAGTCGTGTCAGCAAGCTTGTCTCAAATTGGTGAGTTTTCATTCATACTTGCGGATCTGGGGGTACGTTTAGACATACTGCCTGCAGAGGGACAAAGTTTTATTCTTGCTGGGGCACTGATATCCATTGCGATTAACCCGCTCATATTTAAATTAGTAAATCCTCTGCATACTTGGATAAAGTCTTACCCGCGATTACTCCGTTTTTTTGAACGTGATCACGATACTTTGGCTGAATTACCGATGTCCACAAAAGACGAATATCTTGCCGGGCAAGTGGTTATCGTCGGCTATGGCCGTGTTGGGAAGCGCGTTGCCCATCTACTCTCCGAAAAAAACATTCCTTATGTTGTCGTTGAGGAAAATAGAGAGTTAATCGCAAGTCTGCGGGCTGCAGGCCTTCCTGCGGTTTACGGCGATGCATCCAAGCCTTCCGTGCTGATTCAAAGCCATATTGCCCATGCCAGTATGCTCATGATTGTCATAGCCGATACGGTCCACCTAAGGACTATGATGCAATATGCTTATAAACTGAATCCAGAAATAGAAATTGTTGTCCGTACGCATGATGAAGAGGAAGCTGCGTTATTAGAGAAAGAGATTCCTGGCAAAGTATTCTTTGCCGAGGGAGAAATCGCCAAAAATATGGGAGAATACGCCTTAAGTCGGTATGGAAAATCATGAGTTATATTGATGCAATTAGCCTTTGGAGGACAGCTTAGGCGAAACAGCAAGCATGTCCACAGTACTAACCTTTGGCAACACTACCCATAAGTAAGTAATGCAACAGTAACCACCAGTAATTTTTTTCTCATAGTTAGAGCCATCACGTTCGTATTCTATGCCAACAGTTGCCAGCGGCTTAGACTCTAAAAATGATGCAACAGAAATTTTTACAAGGACTGCAATTGGTTCTCACAATATGCGAATGGCTAATTTTGACAGGAGGTCTTTAGTGATTAAAAAAGTGAAGTCTGTGGCGATTACTTTTGCTATGTGTGCCGTCTTTTTTACTGGGGCGAGGGCACAAGACCCTGCTGTTACCATTTTTGAAAATGTGCGCATCTTTGATGGGAAAACCCCCACACTTTCTGGAGCATCGTATGTTCTCGTTCGCCATAACATCATTGAGCGGATTACAAATACTCCCATTCCTGTAAGCAATCAAGCCGATACTCGCGTCATTGCTGGGGGCGGAAGAGTGTTGATGCCTGGTCTCAGCGACATGCATTGGCATGCGATGCTTGTTCGTCCTACTCCCAATCAGATAATATCGAACGACATTGGATACACAACACTGCTAGCAGGTGCAGAAGCCACTGCCACGCTGATGCGTGGATTCACAACGGTCAGGGATATGGGCGGTCCGGTGTTCGCACTCAAGCGTGCTATTGACGAAAATATTATCTCTGGCCCGCGTATTTATCCATCGGGCGCGATTATCACCGTAACGGGTGGTCATGGAGATTTCCGTGAACTCTGGGAGTTGCCACGAACGCCTAAGGCCATGAGTCGTGTAGAACATCTTGGTGGAAGTGTCATTGCGAACAGTCCAGATGAAGTTCGAAAACGCACGCGCGAACAACTCATGCAAGGTGCGTCCCAGATCAAACTGACTGCGGGTGGCGGCGTGGCCTCACCACTTACTCCTCTTGACATCACCACCTTTACTGAAGCTGAATTACAAGCAGCTGTTGAAGCAGCTGCAGGTTGGGGAGCCTATGTGGCCACTCACGCTTATACGCCGAATGCTATTCAACGTTCTATTATGGCAGGCGCCAAAGTGATTGAGCATGGTCATCTTATGGATGAAGCAACAGCAAAACTCATGGCTCAAAAAAACATCTGGTTGAGTACACAACCGTTTGTAGATCTTGGTGGTGCAGCCATGCTTTCACCTACACAACAAGAGCAGATGCGGCGACTCATCCAGGGGACTAATTCCATGTACGAGTATGTGAAGCGGTTCAAGATTAAAACCGGTTTTGGGACAGATATTCTCTTCTCAAAAGCATTGGCAGAGCACCAGGGCCAGGGTATTGTCGATCTCACGCGATGGTTTACGCCTGCAGAAGCACTGATTATGGCGACTTCTGCCAATGGAGAATTGCTGGCGCTTTCTGGAGCACGCAATCCCTATCCAGGAAAACTGGGCGTTGTCGAAGAGGGGGCATTGGCAGATCTGCTCCTCGTTGATGGCGATCCGTTGCAAGATATAAGCATTGTCGCAGACCCTGCGAACAAGTTTCTCGTTATTATGAAGGATGGAGTCATCTACAAGGATATGACACCTAAAGTTTAATTTGCCAAATCGTCAAATTAAACTTTAGGATTATTTTCTACAAGATCTTAAGAAAACGGTAAGCATTTAACTATATAATGTCTTTTCAAATTTTTTTGGATGCGTATTTATGAAAATTAAATCGTCAATTTTTTTAGCTTTAACTTTATTAGCGGCTAATATTTATGCCAATTCAGCTGAAGAGCAAGCCCAATATTGTAATGATGCTGGCGGCACAGTGGAATCTATGACTGCAGAGTTTTTGACCCCTACCGGCTATGTTAAAGGTCAATCTAAAATGTTCTGTAATTTCTTCGTCGATAATGGTTTTATTGCTATTGGGTTAGAAACATTTTCTGCCGATGAGCCAAGTATTGCCGCTACGTTCATGAAAAAAATGCGTCCTATTAAAAATGATTCTCCTTTATGGAAAGGAGCGTTTGCTAATCCTGCTCATAATGTTTGTAAAAATATTGGCGGTGCAGGTATTGGCTTTATTACCAGTGGTGGATTCGCTAATGCTTTAGGTGAGTCGGATATATGCGTATTCGGTGATGGATCTATGGTTAGTGGCTGGTCGTTGATTTATATGGCTAATCATCGTGAAGGCTATGATGCTGTTAAAAATAAAGTCCGTGCTGAACCGATAAATATCCCTGTTCCCTAAACTGAGCAAACGCAGGTCGGGCCTTGGCCCGACACAGCTAATAAATTGTTCCTATTGCATCTTCTTGAGCATGAATTGGTTTATGACTTCAATGTTTGCGCTTGTCCCAGGTCTAATTCTGGGCTTTCTTCTTTAGCAACAGCTTTCTCATTTTTTTCTTTTATAATTTCTAAATTTATTTTAATAATGCCATGACCTACAAATCTAGGCGGAGTACCTTTACTTGCATCAGGGCCAAACTCAGATAAAAAAGTTTGTAAAATCAGTTTTTTCATTTCTCTGCCATGCACGTTATCTAAATCTACTTTCCCCGTTCGGTATCCTTCCTGAATAATTTCTCTGGCTCGTGCTAATTGATACTCACTTTTTGCTTCAGCAGTTAAGTGTTTTAATCCATCTCCTGCTAACCTTAAAGGGGATTCATGGTGATTTTCAGAAAATTTAAGTGCGGATTTAATGATTTGCTTTTTACTGGCATCATCAGCAAATATATTAATGTTGATGCTTTTGTTATGAGATTTTAAAATGTTTTCTATATAGAGATCGGCTGCCGCTTCATTTTTAATTTTAATTTTAGGTGGTTCTGCTGGAACAGGCGGTGTGGTATCTACCGGGGTATTATTTGATGCCCTTAATATTGTTTTATATCGCTCTAAATCCGTAATATGTTCTTCACGTAAACGTTGTGGATTAGGAATATCACGTTCAGGCATATTATTAAAATCACTGGCTAACTCACGCAATGGTCGAGTCGGTGTTGCTGCAGCACGCTGTAAAAACCACATACTCCAATCACCACAGTAGCCATCGCCTTTACTCAGATCTTGGAATTGTTTCGTGACGACATGATCCTGTTTCTTAGGAAATTTTTCTCTCACTGCATCAATGAATAATTGAGCCTCTCGTGTGTAGCCGTCATTACTTGTTCCAAGAGAGTTAAAAAATAAGGCATCAGATTTTCCTTCAGAATCAATATCAATTACAAGCGCTGTAATATGATTTCGTTGTAAAGCCAGTGGGATATGAATTCTGGCAGGTGGCGTCACGTGTCTTATATAGTCTTTAAAATGCTCTAGACTTGGCTGTCCATGAGGATCATAGCAGGCGGTAAACTTAGGAGGCACACCGGTACTTTTTGCAGTAACTGCTTTTGCAAGTATACCGATGGTCTGGGGGCCATGTCCTCTTGCTGGATCTTGAAGTTGAGTTATCGCGTCATTTATGAATGGGATCATAATTTTTTTTAATGAATGTTTTATAAATGTTAGGCCACAAAGAGGTCTGTTTCAATTCATAATGAGTAAATTTAGTGCAAAATAAAAAATTCGGAGGCTGAGAAAGAATGACTAGTACTTGGTATTCGAAGTTAGAGGCGGATACTGCTTTGAATTTCTCGGTCAATTGTTTTGTTTGTGAGGATTTCTGGAGCGAGGCCCGACCGACGCTTGCTTAGTTTTAACCAAGCTAAGGGATGATTGCGCCAGCTGCTTGCGATAAAGGGAACGATTGAGTAGAAAAATAACGCTTAGGAGCCTGGAAATTAGAAATATGGAAATGGTGAAGGTCCAGTGATTAGAGATTAAAATTTAAGGATAATAGACAAGCACTGAGTACCAGATGCATCAAATGTCCGTTGGAATAACTATTTGCAGCATAGGGTAAATTCTTGAAGTGATTTAAGATTATTTTTTTATTTAAAAAGGGAAGCTTATCCAGCAAGCCACTAGAAAAAACATCATCTAAAAGATGGTAGAGCGCTGTTTTATTTCCATCGAGAATGAAAGAAGGTGCCGCAAAAGGAAACTTACGTCGAGAAACAATTTTTGAGGGTAATCTATGCCGCATAGCCTCCTTCAAAATGAATTTCTCGCCAGTGATATGAGCTTTTATATTATCTGGTAACTTGGTCGCGAATTTAACTAAATCATTATCTAAAAAAGGTAATCTGGCCTCTATTGAATGGGCCATTTCTACTCTATCACCTAAAGCAGACAATATTACCTCTGAAAAACCAGACTTTGCCCAGAGGTACAAAGAACTATTTCCTGGACTGATTTGATCATCGCAGTTTAAGGTATTTAAAAGCTCAAATTGTGGATCTTGCTGCAAATTAAAAACAGAGTGCAGTAACAATATCCATGATAATGAATTTGTAAATAAAGCTGGTTGATAGTGTAATCTCTTCGTTACCTGATAATGATTTGTTATTAAAAATTGGAGCGCTCTAAGTTTTTGATTCAAAGGCTGCTTACGATACAGCAACTTATTTTGAGTTAGATTTTTAAAAAAACCACAAGATTTCGCAATAATGAAATCATTATAATTGCCACGATAGCCTCCCAATATTTCATCTGCTCCCTCACCAGTTAATACCACTTTATAATTGCTCTGTTGCACCTTAGAGCTTAAAAGATATTTCGCTATAGAATTTGGGTTAGTTATAAGCGATTCTGTATGCAAAATGGTATTTGAGTAATTTTTAGCCATCTCCTGCGTGGTTATTGGAATAGAATGAAAAGTGATGTGAAGATTTTTGGCCACCAAGTGTGCATAATCATATTCATTTAAATACGTTGACTCATTAAATGAAACATGGAAAGCGTCTACCTTTCCGGGGTAATTTTCCGTCATTACAGATAATATTGAAGAAGAATCAAGACCACCACTCAAATAGCAGGCTATAGGGACATCGGATCTGAGCCGACGGGTGATTGCTTGCTGGAATAAACGTTCAAACTCTTCTATAAAATCAAATGGATTGTAGGAACTAACTACTGAGTTTTTAGAGGGAAAGGACCATTCCCAATATTGATGTGTGGTTTGATTTTGATTTTTTATGTCTATCAGAAGGCAATGCCCTGGTTTTACTTGTTTGATACCCTCAAAACAGGTTTCTTCTTGTAAAGCAAAGCCACTGAATATTTGGAACACGGCATTTGTATTCCATTGACTGCTAATACCTAAAGCCAATAATGCTTTTATTTCTGAAGCAAAGCACCAACTTCCGGCTTGCTGTGTGTAAAATAAAGGTTTTACACCAAATCTATCACGAGCAGCTATAATTAATTTATTTTTTTCATCAAAAAGAATAAACGCGAACTCGCCATTTAAATAATTAAAAAAGTTCAAACCAAAACAGTGATATAGGGACAATATTATTTCACTATCACTGTTGGTAAAAAATTGATAACCCTTTTTTATCAACATAGAGCGAATGATTTCAAAATCATAGAATTCCCCATTCACTATGGCATGCAATTGAAGATCTTTATTGTGCAGGGGTTGAGTACCATGCTCTAAATCCATAATGCTTAAGCGAGCATGACCAAGTCCAACATGATCATTAGGGGCAATCCAGATGTTTTGTGCATCCGGTCCTCTATGCTTTAAAAGCTGCGTTGCTAATAAAAGTTTTTCTTGAGATATGGGGGTCTTTTCGTTATATATAGCTACCAATCCGCACATGATCTTCTCTTCGTTTTTTATGTACTTTTTATTTAAGTGTATGCTATTCCCAATTTAAATTGAAAATATATCACTTAGAGAGCTTCTATTAGTTCCAGGCGGCAAGCAGCAAGGCCATGCTTGCTGATGCCTTATAAGTGAATAAGAATCCGCCAATAAGATTAATTATGCTATCGTATGTGCTATTTTAGGTTGGTGATGATGTATAGAAAATTATACGCAGATAATGAGGATCTTTATTCAAATGCCATGTAACGTTGTAGCAATATAAGGTACAACAGCGTTCACAAGACAAACGCGTGCTTATAAGAAACACGCGTTTTACTTACTCTAAACCACACCGTTAGGTGAGAAAAAAACTCATTGCTCTTCATCATAGATAAATAAATCTTTTATTTTTCCCCAAAAGTTTTGGCCGAGAATGAATAGGCTAATAAAAAACAATAGATCTAAAAATAAAATATAAAAATATAAATTCTTTTGCATGGAGATTGGCAAAAAATAACTGATATAGGGCAACAGGAAACCCAGTACTAAAGATATTGAAAAAAATGTGATCCCAATTCGAAATCGTAGTCGACTATTAACGGTTGGAACTGAATTTTTTAACCAAAAAAGGATGCGTGATTTAAGATAGCTATAGCCTTCAGTACCTAAAATAATCACAGCAAGCAACATACCAAATTCAGGGATGCCAAAAATTAACAGGCCGGAAATAACCGTTTTCATAGAAGAGGATATGTTTAATTCCATGATTAGAGGTACTGAAAAGGGTACTAAAAATGAAATCATTAAAATGATAAAGCCCAAAAATAACTTTGTTTTCGAGATGGTACTGCCAGCCTTCGTTCCTTCTTTCATTATGACCTCATTTCTCAACAAATAATTCTTTACTTGTATATAGGTTAGCACTTTTTTTAATTGGAATAACAAGCCTTTGTTGCTGCGTTCTAATCTCATGTCTCATTTCATATTCTTTTGACTAGGTTGTCTATCAATCCAAGGCAAGATCAATCTATACTAGTTAAAAATGGATTCTAAATTTTAACTATTTTTAACAAACTTAAACGTTCCTCTAATCAATGCAAAAAACGTACATCAATAAAAAGGATGAAGATGATGAATCTAAGGACTAAGTATGTCATTGCTGTCCTGTCCATTTGGCTTGTCCTGTTTGGGGCAAGTTTTTTCATTGCGAAAAAACTCATTGTTACTGATTTTGAACACCTTGAATACAGCGATGCTGTAGAAGCAAGCCAAAGAGTTGCGCGTACGGTTATTTCAGACTCACAGTATATCGATGTGTTGATTGCTGATTTGGCTTATTGGGATGATACCTATAACTACATACAAAAACCTAACAATGAATATATCAACACGAATTATGCTGAGGACTTTTTTAAAGATAAAAATATTAATGAAGTGATTTTTCTGTCAATGGATGGCAATGTCATTTGGTCTCAAGGATATAATTTACAGACAAATAAATTTTATCCAATTGATCCAAGCGTATTGGATTACTTTAAAAAAAATGCATTATCGCTGATTAAATATAAAGAGAAATACAATAATTCAGGTAACAATGCGGTGGGTATATCCGGTTTTTTACAACTGCCTTCGCAGCCCTATCCTGGTTATTATGTTGTTAACTACACGGATGATTCTAATGAAAATAAGGACCCCAATGGATTTATAATTTTTGGAAAAACGCTAACTCCAGAGTTTCTTAAAAAAATAGGCCATAAATTAGATTATACGATTTCTGTGCAGGCACCATCTATTCTTGCAACAACTCCGGAAGGGAAAAAAGAGTTAGCAGAAATGATTGATAGCGGTAGCTCTTATGTTGAACCAATTAACAATCAACGTTTAGCTGTTTATAGCCTACTTAAGGATTTTGAATTTAAACCAATAGGATTATTACGTACTGATTTATCAAGAGATATGCATCAAAGCATACAAAAAGCAGCAGTTAGAAATCAAACCTTGTTGTTTATTGTCTCTATGGTGGGATTATTATTAATTGCAATCTTAATTTACCTATTATTTAGAAAACAAGAACGCATTACTAATTCATTTGAGCGATTTGTTCCTCATGAGTTTCTTGAATTATTAAACAAAAAAAATATTCTTGAAGTGGCGCTTGGGGATAATTTAAAACATACCATTGCTGTATTGTTTTTAGATATTAGAAATTTTACAACAATATCTGAAAGCTTAACCCCACAAGGAAATTTTGATTTTGTGAACTCGGTGCTTAAGCAGTTGTCCCCAATAATTGTTGAACATCAAGGATTTATTGATAAATTTGTGGGTGACGCGATCATGGCACTCTTTCCTGGAGAGACGTGTGCCGATGATGCAGTGAATTCAGCAGTAGCCATTTTAAAAAAACTTACTGTATTAAATAAAACCAACTCATGGCTTTTTGCCTCTCAAGAAGTGCATGTAGGCATAGGAATTAACTCAGGTGCATTAATGCTGGGCATTGTTGGGGAGACAAATCGTCTGGAAAGTACGGTGATTGGTGATGTAGTGAATACCGCTGCACGCATAGAGTCCATGACAAAAACATATGAGCAAAATATCCTGATCAGTGAAAGTGTTTACCAAGCGATGAAACGTCCTGAACGACATGAATTTATTGATATAGGCGAGGTCACAATGAAGGGCAAACTAATGCCCGTAAAACTGTATGGTGTGCATGAAAAAGAATCATAATATGACGTGTGCTAAGTACGCCGAAAATTTTAGAGGGTTTAAAGCCATTATGTAGTGGAGTACCTGTTTTATGCCAACGCCTGCCAGTAAGTTAGAGTCTAAAGATGATTCTAAAAAAGTACTACAAAATAAGCCCATTTCTGGGGATACATGTTTCTGTGACCAGATTTACAAGTTGGCAAAAAATCCTAATAGAAATGAAGCCAAAATAGCGATTAATGAAATACTTCTTTTGGCTGCTATTGATGTACATCATGTCACAATGAATGATACAGCTGTGAGTAAATTAGCAGCTGAAGGTGATGTAGAGGCCGTTAATTTTTTAAGAAAAGAATTCAATGCTTCATTGTTGTGGATGGCATAAGGTTATGCTTGCGGTGGACATGTGGCGGAAGCAAATAAAGTCTTAGCGTTAGTGCGGAATTCTGCTGACCGATTCTTATTGTTGCAGCAAATGGCAGTTGGCTATGCTCGCGGCGGGCATGTGACGGCAGCAAATAACGTCTTAGTGTTAGCGCAGAATGCTGCTGAGCGACTTACATTGTCAAAAACAATTGCTGCTAATTTGTCGCAAATTGTGTTTGTTACTGAACGCGATGCATTGCAAACACTGGCAACATTCCATTCGGATTTCCAATACACCATTGCCTCTGAACTAAAAGAATCTGCAGCAAAAATAGACGTAGTCCACTTAGTTCCCAAAGCAACAAAACTAAATACGCTCATGAAGGCCCAGGAACTTAATTTTAATCAAGCTATGGGTTGGCTACAGCCAGAGATGCAAGTATGGCTTTTACAAGGGCCACAACTGATTAAGAATAAAAAATTAGCTGCAGCCATGTTTTTATCGGTATCGACTTATTTAACGTCTAATTCAATACCCGAAATGGTCGATCTTTCCAATAAATTATCTGCCACTACATGCCGTGATCGTTTCTTTAAAAATTTGCAGTCGCATCATCTTATACTTGCAAACGATTTAACTGCTGCTCCCTCAAAAAATGCGCCACTTGCACCAGCTGCTTGAAAATGGGGAAGGACCTGAACCGTCCCCATTTTGCTGATCAGCGGAAGTGTTGACCAATCAATGAAACGACTCGAACGATAGCAAGCCTTGCTCGGGCCTTGGCTGACAATTCCCTAATTAGGATTGTAATCATGTCAATTAGTGAATACACTAATTTCCCCATTTTTTATAAAGGATTATAAGTGTTTTCCAAATTAACAAATACAATTTTATCTCTCTCTATTTTTGGAACATCTGCTTTCGCAGGTACCATGGGCGCCGCACCTAACCCTCAAGGTTTTTTTATTGGCGTAGGTGGAAATTACAACTCATTAAGAATTCAGCAAGATTCATGGGGTCTAGGAATTTCGAGTTTATATATTGATGGCGTGTACAACTCAACTGGGATTGCCCAAGGTAACGCTGCTCCATTTAAAAATAAGAGCCAAAATTTAGCACCGGAAGTTCAGGCTGGGTATTTAAGAAACTATAATGACAGTGTTTATTATGGGATTAAATTTACTTATCAATATCTTGGTGGTATAGCAACTAATCGTGATGTTTACCTTCCTCAAACCGGTGTGCTTACTAGTGCATCAGGTACTACGAGCCCTATGTTTGGATATGCAATTGCTGATTCTGTTGAAACAACCATTAACCATGATATGAATTTATTCGCTTTAATTGGCAAACAATTTGGCAATAAAAGCATATATTTAGGTGGTGGACCTTCATTAATCAGTCTGCAATCGCAAAACTATAATTCCATAGGTTATGCCATTATCAATGGTGAAACTCTTAATGTAACCGGTTTGGTAAATTATGGTTCGCCTACCATGTGGGCATGGGGTGGTGGTGCTCAAATTGGAGCGTCCTATTTTATTACCCCTTCATGGTTTATCGATGCGTCTTATACTTTTTCAGCTTTAGGAGGCCGTGTAAGTCGACATGAACAGTCATTTACTAATACATCGACAATGAATGGTGATAACCTCTTAACAACAGGAATACTGGCAACAAAAGATACTTTTAAAACGACATTGTTGCAATCTGTAAATGTTTCCATTAATAGAATGTTTGATCTTTAAGGGATGCGATAGGAAATTTGCAGCAGCGCTTCTATTAGACCCGGTTGCAAGCCAACCGGGTCACGCGTGTTCAAGGCATTTCAACTCTTGTGTTACCATTAGAGATGCCTGATCATTCAATAATGGAAGTGCTATGCATGTTGTTTTTTTGTTTTTATTCTTCGTATATACAGTTGCTTTTGCTTCTTTACCTAATATTCCTGATAATTCACATGATAGAATTGTATCTTTACCGGGCTTTGGTACGCTTAAGAATATAGAGTATGCAGGCTATCTTCCTCTTGCGACTTCTGCTTGTTCAAAACTAAAATGTAATGCTGCACCAGGTAATTTATTCTATTGGTATGTTGAAAATAGAGCCCATAATGCTGATGCACCGCTGGTATTATGGCTAAATGGCGGTCCTGGAGCAGCGTCACTGTATGGTTTTTTTATGGAAAATGGTCCTTATGCCATTAACAAAGATGGCACGTTATCAGAGCGTCATTATTCTTGGAGCCAAAAAGCCAATTATTTAGTCATTGATCAACCTGCTGGCGTTGGTTTTTCTTATGGGGAGCCTCATACGTTTTCAAATGAGTCAGAAGCAATCGATCAATTATATGTTGCACTTAAGACTTTTTTTGAGCAGCATCCTGAGCTTGAATCGAAACCATTTTATTTGGCCGGTGAATCCTATGCTGGAAAATATTTGCCTCAATTAGCCATGCGAATTATTTCTGAAACAGGGACGACCCCCAAAATTAATTTAAAAGGACTGTTAATTGGGGATGCCTGGGTTAATCCTCGTCTGCAACAACGTGCTAATGCTGATTTTGCTTATTCACATGGTCTTATTGACCGTCAAGTTCGAGACCAAGTATTAAAATTATATGATTTATGTACAAAAGAAATAGAAAAAACCATGCCATCAAGTCGCAAAGCAAACCAGGTTTGTATGAAAATGCAGGAATTAATTGAGAAAGAAAGTGGTGGACTTAATCTGGCTAATATTGCCAAAGGTGCAGAACCTGATGATACGCTAATGATTCATTATTTAAATAAACCTGAAGTTCGTCATGCTTTGCATATCGATAAGCGTGTTCAACAATTTAATACTTTTAGTAAACAAGTAGCAGATCAGCTTGAAATTGGCGAACAGGATTCTGTTGCCGATTTATATCCTAAAATCCTTGCCAAGGGCATTCGGGTATTGATTTATAATGGTCTAGAAGATGGAAAGGACTCAAACTTTATAAGTACTGAATTATGGCTTTCTGCACTCAAATGGCCATTCAAAAATGAATTTGCTCATGCAGCGACCTGTGTATGGCATACAGATGGCAAAGTGGCTGGTTATGCTAAAACCGCAGGCGGCTTAACCCAGGTTAAGGTGCGTAATGCAGGGCATCTTGCGCCTATTGATCAACCGGCGAGATTATTTGGCTTATTTAATCATTTCATCAGTAATAAACCCTTGTGTTAAATCTTGATTGAATCGAACTGTAGCCTGGTTGCGTAGGTTACACATCCACTTGTCTGCCAATTTCTACGACTGAATCGGGGGTCATTTGAAAGTATTCACTTTCATGTAATGCATTACGCTGCATGAAGGCGTAGAGCTTACCTATCCAGGTAGGCAATCTATGTTTTCCCTTCTCACGTGAGATAATTCTTGCGTGGCCGACATAGTAGGTCATGTCATCGAGAGCAAGAGCTTTTTTACTAATGACTTGTCTAATCACTCTAGGTACATTCGGACGCTCCATAAATCCATAGGAGGCAACCGCTCGCCAGACGTTAGGATAAATTTCCTTTAAGGTGATTCGCTCGCTGCTTTTTACCCAAGGAATTGACTTGGTTTCCACCTTTAAAATAAAAACATTTTTCTGCAAAGCACGATTCTGCCTGACATGCCATATCAACGCCGAAGGTGCACCCTCAGATGTGCGGGTGAGAAAAACAGCGGCACCTGGCACTCGGGCAATTTGTTCATCTGCGATATGGGTCATAAAGGTATTGATGGGAACTACCACCTCACTAAGCCGTTTTGCAACGGCTTTTGTTCCGGTATGCCAAATAAGCATAATCCCATACACAAAAACAGCGAAAATAATCGGCACATAGCCACCTTCCATAAATTTTGACAAATTGGCGCCGAAAAAAGCAGTATCTATGATTAAGAAGGTACCGACAATTATTCCAGTTTTTAGGATACCCCAATTCCATATTTCACGCGAGGCGATAAATAGTAGTGCTGATGTTGCCAGCATCGTTGCCGATACGGCAATACCATAAGCTGCGGCCAGATTATCTGATTTTCTAAATCCTATAATAAGACCAACGGTTGCTATCATAAGCAACCAGTTGGCAACGCCAATATAGATTTGTCCATATCCTTCACAAGAGGTTTGCGTGATACGCAATCTGGGTAGCCATCCTAACTGGATCGCTTGACGCGTCATGGAAAATGTACCGCTAATAATTGACTGGCTGGCGATAATTGTTGCAATGGTTGCTAATATCACCAGAGGTATCAAGCAGGTGGAAGGGCATAGTCGATAAAATATATTATCTGATAAGGGCACACCTTCGAGCACTAATGCTGCTTGTCCGGCATAGTTAAGGACAAGGCTAGGAAATACAAGCCCCAACCATGCAAAGCGAATGGGCTTTGCACCAAAGTGCCCCATGTCTGCATAGAGGGCTTCCGCTCCAGTGACACACAAAAATACGCCTCCGAGTACCAGAAATCCTTTGATGCCATGGGAAAATAGAAAATGAAGCCCATAATATGGATTAAGTGCTTTCAGCACTGAGGGATGCTGAATAATACCCCATAATCCTAAAACACTCAGCGTGATAAACCATAGCCCCATTACTGGCCCAAAAATCTTCCCAATCTTAGCGGTTCCTTTGAACTGAATGGCAAACAGCGCAATGAGAATGGTAACCGATAAGGGTAAAACATAGGGAGAAAGGGAGGGGGTAATGATATTTAAACCTTCTAGTGCAGAGAGGACTGAGATTGCCGGAGTAATGGCACCATCACCGTATATCAGTGCGGCCCCAAACAATCCCATAGCAACGATAATAGGCCTAGTATGAAGCTTGATACCCAGTAAAGACATTAAAGCTAAAATGCCTCCTTCTCCATCGTTATCAATACCCATGGCAAAATAAACATATTTAATTGTGGTGATAATGATAAGGGTCCATACAATCAATGACAGCGAGCCTAGTATTGCATTGGTGTTGAGATGACCATCAATGAGTGTTAATACTGTTTTGAAGGTATAAAGTGGGCTTGTGCCAATATCGCCAAAAACGATACCCAAAGCTGAAAAGCTCAGTAAGGCTAAACTGGAGTTTGGAACTGAATTTTTCATCATTTATAATTTATCCAAATATTGGGTTAAATTACCGTTCTAAGGCAAAAACGAATTTGATTTTAAAGTAGGTATCAATTTAATAAAAAAATTATATTAAAATCAGTGTGGTTTTAATATAGCGTTTTAATGACAACATCAAAAATAGCCAACGGCCGTTGAAAATATTTAGATACTGCCTTAAAAATAAGCGCGTTTTTAAAGACAGTATCTATAGTGTATATTTTTTGAGTCACCTGAATCATGATTTAGTATGGCTGGTCCCATCGACACAAGTGCAAGTACCACTTTTAGTGGTAATATCAATGATACAAGACTTCATGCCCTGATGTGCTTGACAAAAACGACCACATTTTCCTTGTTGGGTGGTATGACACATCTTTGTTTGATCTGCTACAGCTAAAATAGGACTAAAGTACAGGGTAAAGCTAAGCACAGCAATTAACGGTTTAATAAACATTTTTTCCTCCTGAATCAATATTAATCATCATTATTATAGTGGATTAATCATTTTAAGGGATATCTGATATTACAAATGCATTCTCTAATACGGCTGGTTGAATCGTCAAGAAAGCACCACCAGACGGGGGACGTTTGATATGGCCGTACGTGTAGAACATGATGGGAAAGGCACTGCCCACTTACTTAGGCTTAAAGAGAGAACTTAAAATAGCTGTATTCGACTCCTGTGGCATTGCTTCCATACGGGGTGTCACCAAAAGGAGTGAGAGCTGCGAGACAGCAGATGTTTACAATAGGCAATTTCTTGTCAAAGTTGAACTTGGATGCAAGGTTGGCACTTCAATCAATTTGAATCGACTTTGATCAGCAAGAGCCTGTTGCTCCCAATAATTGAGAAAATTTATAAGCGATTTATATTGTGTAGAATCTGTATCTCGTACGTTTTGGTAATCTCTTTGGCAAGAATATCTGCATAACGTTCTGAGACATCGGTGAAGCCATCGAGGCATGCAATGGCGGGATCATTGAGAAAATGCCGTACTACAAGTATCGCGGATTCAGACAGTTGGGAGGCAATTCGTTCAAGGTAGTTCCTTGCCATTGCCTGTGGAAAATAAGAGGGAGCATTTGAGAAAGAAATAAATCCATTTTTGGTTTTACTCTTTTCTATAACGGAAATAATATCGTCTTGAACATAACTGATCTGAGTTGTTAACAGCGCCTCTTTTGCTTTCTGAAACAGGAGTGGATCACATTCTGCTGGAAGTGCTTCGGGAAATATAATTTTTCCATAAAAAATCAATTGTAGGATGTAATTTTCTCTAGCCAAGGTATTGAAAAACATCTCGTCAAAAATCTTTTTATAAAGCTGATAAAAACTGATGTTTGGGTCGACTTGCGGGAATATATTGGGTTTTACTTTCCAGGTGATTCGCATCAACACAGCATAAATTCGCAAAAAGCAGTGCCACGCTTTTTGGGGAAATTGCTGAGCATAATAAGCTTTTTGTTCTTCCAACGTGACACAATCAAAAATTTTTAAGCCCTTTTTTCCTACGAATTTCTGGATAAATAGGCTAAATTTGCGCACGCTTTGTTCCCACTTTCCAGAATAAAGAAGTGGTTTCCAGGACGTGTTGCTAAATAAATTTAAAAAAAAGTCCTTAGCGGCGGGACTCAAAGTCACTAATTTCTTAAAAAGAGCTTCCCTATTTTGCGCAGAATCGCTGGCACTGGGGTAACCAAAAAATTGAATGAATTCGTCGCGGCTCAAGTGTCGTACACTTTCTACTCTTAATTCAGTCAGGTACAGCTGTTCTACAGAAAGATCGACACAAACAAGTTCTTTAGGCGACTTGGTCAGTAGCGGCACAATTCTGCTGCCACTGCCTGCAATCGCGATGACTCGCTCTGTATTATCAGGAAGAAGCTCTGCTTCAACGAGCGAATCCTCATTAGTTAATGTGTATACCAACCCGTTAAAATGTGCTTGTCCCATAATTTATATTTCCGCTTCGCTTAAAGATCGCTAGTCAATATCCAATCCCAGTTGTGTAGTTTTTTCCCATGATTCAGTAAGGTGATCGTAGACGAAGGTACAAGCTGCATCTGTTCCAGTTCTGCGACTAGAGGATCTGTTGATACAGCACAAAACATGTGGATATGATCCTCTTGAGGCTCACGTTCATGTCCAGTTGTTTCTCCAAGATCGCCAAACTGAGCATGCAAAACCGGAATTCTACTTTGATCGTGCGTCAGAATCAGATCTTTGATTCCTTCCAGTGATAGAAATCGTACTGCTCCTCGATGCTGCTCTAAAAGGGGCTGAGCTTTTTGCATGGCAGCGTGATCTAAGGAAAATAGGTTAATCTGAGTATCTGCTCTTACGGGTACCCACTTAAACCGCTGAGAAAGTTTTTTGATTCGATTACCACCTGAAGCAGGGTTCATCGAAATACCAAAACCATTCCAACAGATCAGGAAGTGTCGCAAATAAATTTGGTACGCCATCTTAATGGGTAAGTGCCGACCACGATAATCCGGATGAATTTTCAGATCGCCATAGTACCAAATTTTTTTTAAACCCATATGGGATGGAAGCGTTCTCAAAACCGTTGCAACTACTCCAGCAACCCGATCTTTGTCGACGAGTACGTAATAATAGAGTGTTCCTAGTCGCTCAAAAAAAGCAAAATAGTCTTCACCATGATCAATTTTAAAAAAATGCGCTCCGTAGGGATAAGTCACTTCACGCTCTAAATCGAGGATTTGTTCAAGATAAAGCGTTTTATTTTCGGGAGTTAAACGCACTAATTTCATAGTCAATTAAGCCTCTTGTACTTGCTTTTCCTCTTTCGCAAAGTGATGATTTGCAAAACCTTCCCGAAGCCAACGTCTGCTGCGTGCACGAAAGAGTCCTTCATATAATCCATTAAAAAGTGTGGCTCCCAAACGTAGTCCTTGCGCAATCGCATCGCGTGCTTGAAGATCTGTATTCCAGGCTGTTCGCAGAATGGCAAAGAAGTCTTCTGCGTGTTTAATATCTAATTTTTCATGAAGGTCATAATGAATGAGCTGGCTGGAAGTGATCCATCCCCGTTCGACCACGCTACGTCCGATAAAAAACGAAATATCAGAAAACATTCTTTCGATGATTCCCATTGTACCAACTCCAATCAAATAGTTATCGGAGTTGCATACGCCTTCAAGCGTTGAATTAAAAATTCGCAATTCTGGCCATAAGACACGTGACTGCACCTCTGTAAAAGTACATCCATCTAATCGCTGCAGAAAAGTCAGAAAGGTGAATTTATGAAATCGCTCACTATCTCCTTCACCATGTTCTTCCCATACATTTCTCAAAATTCCAAGTCTTTGTTCGGGGCAAGGAATCTTGGATACCAAGGCAGCCATGGGGCGGGCAAAAAATTCAACAGCAGAATAAAATTGGATTTGTGTTTCGACAAAATCACTTTTATCAAAAGTCCCGTTATGCAGATGTATAAAATAAGGATTATTCAAATAATTGGTTTCGCGGAGAACTTGTTCGATTAACTGATTCATATTTATCCTACTTTTACGGCACAATTGATTTGTGAATAAAATAAACTTCGATCGCTTGCTAGTAATTCAGCGCTTTCCTCGCGTAAAAGCTCAAAATGACCAGAAAAGTATTGCATAAAATCTTTTTGGTTATTGAGCTGGCGTGTCAGCAATCGTGCTCCGGGTTTCATTTCACGATTGAGGCGATTTGCAAGGCTCTCAATTTTGTCCTCATCCATCCAATCAAAAATATTAGAAAGGTTTACCAGATCAAATGAGTGAAAATTTTCGACCTTATCAATCGTATTATTAATAAACTCGAAGCGATATTCTGGTGCTGGAGCCAAGAGGTAATAAGGAAGGCAAATCTCTTGGTCGACATAATGTCCCAAAAAAATATGATGAATGAAATAGTTGCGATACCTGTTTTCTTTTTCTAGCCCGTGCTCGATAACCTTTCTGAAATATTGTGGATAGGAACCTTTGGGCGCATGTTGCACTGCCTCGGGCCCAAACATGGCTTCGAGAAAATTGTGATGAAAAAACAAATCAAAGGCAACCTGCCAATATTTGTGTTCAAACAGCATGCTTCTCACTCGAGAGGCATGATTTAAAGGTTGGGTCAGAAGATCCTTTAATTCTTCGGCATTCAAAATAAACTCAGTAATAAAGTTTCTGAACGAACGGAACAGAGATTCAAAATTTCCACCCTCATTGAGGCCAGACAAAGCATTATTTTCTACATTAAAAGACGCTTTTCTTTCTGTCGCAGACGCTTTTTTTAAGGCGTGCATTTTTTCTTGTATTAATTGAATTTGCGCAGGATTAGGATCGACTAAAGTGAACTTCAGATGAGGAAAGTAAGCTTGTAATGAAAGTGCAGTACAACCTCCTGACGCAATGAGTAAAACCTCCTTTGCATTTGAGGAGAGAATGACTTTTCTCTCAATTTCAGGATCTTCTCTAACTACTGAAAATTGAAGGGGATTACGTTTGACCATACTTGAGCTATAGCCTCCATATTGATCGATTGAGTGACAAATAATTCGCCAGGCTGAGCATTGTATATATCAAGAACACTTCTGTCAATAAACGAATTTTTTTTATAACTCATTGAATTTATGTTAATTTATTTCTGTCATTTCCACACAGACGGGAATCCATCTCTAAATGGTTAGCTGTAGCTCAATCGCTTGATCATATGGAGTATTAATGTCTACACCATAGGTATCTTGTCCAAATTTTCTTAGAGTCTCCCAGGAAGTTGGAAATTTATGGGGATCAAATATGTGGAAGAAACGATATATCATTGAGCCGCGGATTATTTCACCTTTGTCATTGGTTGTTATATCGAAATGAAGTTGCAACGGCGTTTTAAATTGCTCTACTCGTGCTAAAAAGTCTTTTAATGACCCAGCTTCTTTAGTGTAGGTGACGAGGGATTTTTTAAGCGCTTGCCAATTGTCTTGCTGTTGCTCAGTTCTGGCTTTGGTTAAATCAGCCTCGAATTGTATGGGGTCAAAGTGATTTGTTTCCATAGCTGATTTAGCTTCGCCAGATTCAGGTACTACAACTGGTGGCGATTCTTTTTTCAAAGCCACTCGCCCAATTTTTCCTATATCCGGTAAACCAGAATAGGGGATAGGCTTTTCTCCTGATAAAACAAGTTCTAGGTTTCTGAATTGATGAAATGCTTTGTGTAATCTTATTTGTTCTTCTTTGTTTCGATAGGTAATATTTTTTAAAAAGTCATTTTCCTCTTTATACATTTTAAGCAAATAAGTATCATAACCCAAACTATGGTGATTAAAGATTTTATCAACGATTTTTCTGGCATACTCTGCTGCGGTAAGTTCTATGCTAGAGCATACTTGTTTCGTCCTATAAGATGATGCCTCCCTTTCCTCCTTAGTTTGAGTAAATGTAGCTTTAACTTTAGGGTCTGCTCCATTTGCGACTAAGGCTTGAATGATTGCAAGATGCTTATTCATCGATAGAACGGGGTCATCTATTGCTTGCGCCATATTTTCAACATAGAAGTGCAATACAGACATGTTTTGTGCGTATACTTCTCCTATACTATAAGAAGACTCTTTGAAGGGGGCTACAAGAGGATGACCGTTAATCGTTTTATTAAATTCTAAGCCCTTCTCTTTGAGTTTGGGTAAGAGTTTTAGAATATCCAATTGCCACAATCGATTTTCGCTGCGATCAAATAATTGAAAGAGCAAATAATTGGGTTTAATTTGCGCCTGATGATTTAAAGTTTTTGCATCTGCTTTATCTAAAAAGTTAGCAAACAGTTTGGGATACCCGTTCATCATTGCGAGCATCAAGGGCGTATAACCATTAGTGTTGGTCGCATAGTGAGATGCACCATGTTGGAAGAGTAAATCAAGAACAGCCAATATTGCCTCTTCTTTGACATTCTCGATAAAAATTCCAGCTGTGATTGCTTGTATGATTGCGGGTGCGCTATTCGAATCCAATGTTTTGGGGCTGGCTCCCAATCTCAGTAAGTATTCTAATATCTCGAGCGAGTTTTTCTGGCCCTTAAGTACGGCGTGGATCGCTGGACGAAGAATACTCAAGTGCCTAATATCACCTGCTTTTTGGACATTACCAGCCGCATATAATACCTCTTGAACCAAATCCATACGGCCTGCTGCAATTGCTACGTGTATGGGTAATTCATTGACATACTGTTTTTGGGGAATTAAATTGGCTTGTTTAAATTTTTCAAACAACGGTTCATGACTAGTGAGTTTGTTCCAGGTGAATAGAGGGCTTTCTTTATCTGTTGTCAGCCATTCAAATAGTGGTGCCGTTTCTTTGCTAGAAAATCGTTCAAAATAATTCTTTGCGAGAAGATCTGCCGCAGATGGCATATCAGGTTTTGGCTTAAAGAATGGATCTGCACCAAGGCGTATTAGAGATTGAAACGCTGGTAGAGAGGCTGCGTCTATTGTGGCTTCAAGTGGGGTGTGTACAGAATAAGAATGCTCATAGAATAGATCCAGTGTCTTGTATTTTTTTAGGACTTTCCCAGCTCGGCTGGCGATCTCTTTTAATTGCCTCGCTATATCTTTATCTTTTTTATGTTTAATACCTACAATCGCTTGCATTAATTCTTTTCTGGACATGAGTGTTCCTAATCCTTAAGTTAATAAAAAAGTTAGAGATTAATCAGTAGTCTTAACAGGGAAATCAATTTTTTAATATTGATGTACACTTTATCATCAATGGTGGGAAGGCTCAACGACAGTGGATTTATGCCTCACAGCATGTTGTCTGCCCAGAAAAGCTCATGCTTTTGATAAGCAACGCATTTTCGGGCACGCATACGTTTAGGGGAATAGATCGTGGGTTTACTGATTAGCTACCATTCGTAATCTTTATAGCAAGGGTACTTGGAGGGTATTCCGTTTTTTCTCGCATGTCTTGCAGACTTTTAAAGAAATTAAAAGTCCAATTATTATCTTGATAAGACGCAGTGCAGCGTCCAGACGTTGTCCCTGCATCTCGTTCAAGAAATCCTTTGGCGGTATCCGAATCTGCGATATTAACCAGGGCATGAATTGGATTGGATGCATCCTTCTTAACAAGGCAAACGCCTTCATTTAAACCTACATCCTTAAAATCACAATTAACGATATTATATTTTGTGCTGCTGCCCAGTGCACGAACAAGTAATTGAATATCAGCAACTTGGGTGCTTACGCTAATTTCAAAGATCGCTTTTTCCTTATTGTAGGAGATGCTGACATTCTTGCTATTTAATGTTTTATCATGTTCTTGTATTAGCTTTAAAATTGCTTTTTTTTCATTGATGGCATTAGTTTTTTTCCCAGTACATGATAATGAAATGAGATACTTCACGTTCTGTTTTGTTTTGGGTTCTAATTCCGATTTAAAATCGGTCACTGCATCTTGCATCGCAACTACATGCTCTGCTGAAGCCAAACAAGAAACGGGTAATTTTGGCGCTTTTGCAACTCTTGAAATAAGAAAATGATCTTTATCTACCTTTGTTTTCTTTACCATGGAGGCATTGATTTCGACTTTTTTCCCCTCGAAGAGATACGCTGAATAGCCTGATTCTCGGCTTGTACTGGCAGGGGTGGTTGAATGCCTCTTCATAAAGTCATCGATTTTTTTTTGTTCACCCTCGTCTTCTATGAGAGTAATTTTCCTTCTAATTTCTCTGTAGTAGTGCTGTTCACGTTTTTCTAAATCAAGCCTTCTCTTCAAGATTTCATTACTCCAAATTACATGATGAACAATATTTGATCAGTATTGTAATGGAATAAGATTAAGAAATTATTAACAGAAAATTTTTTAAAAGTCCGGATTAGGCGGGGCTGTAATCCGGACATGGTGCCTATAAAAAAGCTTATGGCCTTAAGAATCGCTCTACTGCACCCAAACTATATTGTATTTTTTTTTGTAAACTCTTTTTCTAAAACTGCATCACTTTTGCTTTTTTCACTCTTAAACAGAGAATAATATTTTCTTGCTTTTGTCGAAGAGGTCCAAGCATCTTCTTTATCCTGGCCTAACTGTAAAAAAGCACTTTTAGCTTCTAGATATTTCCCATTTTTTTGTGCCTTTTCTATAACTGCCAATTGTTCGGCTACAGTTTCTGGAATTGCCCTTTCTTTACCACGCACTTTTACTGTATGGGGATTCCATTGAAAACCAACCTGCCAATCGTTAGCAAGCAGATACTGTTTCGCTTTATCCAAAAAGAGTTTGGCTTTATATTCTTCGGATGCTTCAATTGTATTTGTGTAACGAGTTACTTGCTCCAGTAGGGCAGAAATTTGGGGAAGATAATCACCATCAGGCTTTTCTTTTAAATTGAGTGCTCTATTTTGGTATGGAGCAATTTGGGCTAAGTCAGAACATATAGCTTTCACAACAGGCAATGCGTCATAGGTTCTGATGACGTTTAACTTGTCTTTTTTGTTAGGATCCATTTTGACTAGACGTTCTTCAACAAACGCTAAAATAGATTCTAAAGAAGGAGCTATCGAATCCCAGGCATTCTCATTAATACGACGCTTAATCACCTCTTCCAACTGTTGCATAACAAACAGTTCGTATTGCTCCGCTATAAACCCTTTATTAAAAAGATCTATTGCTTGCAGAGTCGGATGAATCGCTTGCAGATAAACATGAGGTTTTTCTGTTATAGATTCTATATAAACTTGTGAGCGGGTTTTATCATGATCTACTTGGAACTGTACTTGTGCTCCCTCTATCTTCAACTGATCGATATGTCCGTCGGCTATTTTTTGAATCATTAAGTTGAGTAGCTTTGCTTCAGAACTTAAGAACGTTGGTGACACGCCGCGTGAAAATTTCGCATCTCTTGCAATAATTTTATCAGCTTGCCCCTGTAGCTTGGTTAACTCCTCTTGAAATTGCAGAAGCGGAGGAGGAGAGGTGATGAGTTCTTTAAGCTTTTGATGCATTGCTTTTAAAGCTTGGTCCGTGCCGCGATAATAGCCTGTCACAAAATCGTCTTGTAATGCTTTGGGTAATTGGGCGAAGCGCTCAATGGCCGCCTCAAAAAATTGCTCCATATAGCGTTTCTGGTCTGCTTCCTCTGAACTTAGCTCGTGTAATTTGGCCAGTATCGTGGACATGCTTACATGCAATACAATGGGAGTATGCCGAAATTCTTGTTTTGCAAAATCAGGAATGGTGTTTAAGTAGGCCTTCAATGTTTTATTGATAGCTTTGGGGCCATACGCTTTAGGGGAATGGGTTTTGTCGTCGTTTAAGTATGCGATGACACCATTATAGGCACCCATCTCATAATTCAAATCAACCATGTAGCGCGATGAGTCTTGCTCGTGCTCATTTAACTTAATTGGTCGATAATTACTGTGTTGACGCGCTTGATCTACAAGATCTCGGTCCGCTTCAAAGAATACGATATCTTCTTCTTTTAAAACAGCACTGAGTTCATACTCTGATTTTTGGACAGCAAGTCTTTCTTGATAAAATGCGTCGATTTGTGAGACATACCTTCTAAAATATTCTCGACCGACATTAATTCTTTGTATCGCTTCAGCTGATTCCTGGAGAACAGTATATTTTTTCTGCAGAACCTCGGGTTTATGAGCATCAAAGATAAGATCTTTTAATATGGTTTGTAATGAAGGTTTAGGGTTTGTAAGCGACTTAGATTGCATGATGATTTTTGCTAATTTAAACAGCTCAGCCCAAATTGCTGCTCTTTCTATAAAATCAGGAATCTTTATGTTCTTTGTTAACTCAGGGTTTTTAAAATCCTTTAAAATGCCCCCTTCAACTGCATGATAATAACTGTCCAGGTCTTTAAACCCATGAGAATGTCTAATGACGTCTAAATTTAAGAGTTTATTTGAAGTTAATCTCAGTGCAACGGATTTTTCTTTTAAAGAAACAATTTCTGATTGTAATTTCCTAATCGTTGCTTCTAATCGTTCCTTTTTTTCCTGATCTGCTTTTTGTGTCAGGTCTACAGGTATTTGGCTTTTGAGGCGTTCAATTTCTTGTTGCAGTGCAGCAACTTTGTTTTGAAAATATTTAACTACGGTTTCTTTTTCTTGGCGTAAAGGAACAGCGTTTAAAAAAGTCAACATATTCGAAATGTCAATCTTTGTTTCTTGCGCTATGATGGTTTTTAATTTGGTGATGAGCGCTTGTTCCTCAGCCAAAAGGGATGGACTATGATTGGTGGTGAGAACTACTTCTATATGATGTGCATTAGCATATTGTAGAACATGGATTAGTTCTCTTACTCGTTTTTGCTCGTTGATGCTCAAATCAGTGAGTACATCATCTATGTCAAATATAATAAGCTTGGGAGGTTTAGGAGGGGCAACCTTTCTAGGTATGTTTTTTTCAATATGCGATTCAAAATAATCAATTTCATCTAGAGTTGTTTGAGAAGCCCCAGCTTTTATGGCTTTAATTCTTAAAAGATTTTCTAGCGATTTACTGTATTTTTGTGCGGCTGATTCAAGTAGAAGTCTGTCTTTCGCATCGGGATCAACAACTTTGTTGATGCGCGTTTCTATTTGTTCCATCCATTGAGTCATCAACACATTTTGTTCATCACTGTTCAGATATTCTGATTTCAATGCGGCAAAGCGTTTTTTTAATTCCTTAAACTCAGGAGTTCCTAATTGAGCGTGTTTCTCTAAACGCAGGAAATCTTTCTCTAAATTTTCAAGCTGTGCTCTAAGAGCATTTGTCATAGTAATGAGAAGTGGAACATGTTTTGCAACCAATTGCATCACTTCTCGTCGTGCTTTCTCGTATTCCTCTGCAGTTGGGAATTCGGGGATTCGACTTAAATCAATTTTTTCTGGTATTGGTCGTTCATAAGTTGCTGCTAAATTAGTAATAGCCTCAAGTAGCTGATTAATCTCTTGAGCATAAAAACCCTTGGCATCCTCACCATAATACTCTCTTGGAAGCTCATTAATTACAGCATCTAATACCGCAAAACCTAAGCTCGCTACAAAATCATTGAGGTGTTGTTTTTTGGCGCTGGCTTGCGAAATGGCTAATTTAAATGGATGGGTGGTGTGTTCTCTGTTTCCTTGGAATAACTTATCCAAAGTTAAGAGTACTCCAGGTACCGCTATGTCATCTGTCTTCGTAAAATTAAATATGGTTTGCAGTGCAATAAATTGTTTTTTCAACACATTCCACTGTTGTGGACTCAGTTCATTAGTAACACTTAATTGACCTAATTGCTGATAAATCAGGTGCATTTTGGTAATAATAGCTGCTGGTTCTACTTCAAACTGCTCATAACCTAAAAGAAGTAATTGTTCTATGACTTTGCTGCGTTGTATTAACTCAGCATCAAGCGCTTCATAATCATCAATTTCTACTTTTTCTAATAGCTCGATACGTTGTTTACAGCGTTCGTATTCTTTTCTTAAATTTTCAAACGATGATTTTGTGAATCTTTTCGGATCGTGTTGGGTAATTGCAGTCAATATATCAGTCAGTTTTCTAGCAACATTGTTTTTTACATCAATGCAAACTAATAACCGGTCTTCCTTCGGACAATTTCTTAAATAGGCATCTTGTAGACGTGCAACAAATAAAGATCCATATTTTGTTAATTGTTCTCGCTCTTCTCGGGTTTGCTCAGCAGCAGCAGTTGCAATTAAAGCTAATTCTCGACAAATTCCCTGATAGCCTCCTCTTTGAGACTGTAAGTCAAAAAATAACTCTAACTCATTAAGGTCTCGCTGTTCATTAAATATGTGTAGTAAGAACTCGGTAGCGTTTTTAATCGAAGTGAATGAAGTTCTAGTCGATGAGCGAGCAATAATTGGGTTTTGGCAAACTGCTCTAACCCAGGCGTCTAATTGCCCAGAGGGAGTTGAACTTAAGTCTTGATGTTTTTTCAGCAAGTCGAAAAGAGCGGGGTGCTCTTCTTTAACTAATTTTTTAGATGTGCCAATCTGCTGAAGACACTTATCTATTTCTTGTTTTAATAAAGTACTATAAATGACATAAAGCTCGAGATTTTCTGCGTCGAGAGAGGCAACTTCAGCGCTCTCTGTACTCATCTGTGCGATTAGTTCTGCATGATTTGCTTGTTTGTATTGCGGATTCAATGAGGCCAATAGATAGGCGATTTGCTTGCTACATCCTTTTCCATCTCGGCAATGCGTGTGAATATTTTGTCCAAGAGCAGCGGTCATACCTATTTTTTGGACATAGGCTAATTCTTCTGCAGTTAACTTCAAGGGTTGTTGATCTTGAATAGGAAAATGATGCACTTGGATGGGCTTATTGCCATTGATACTGATTTCATAAGTGATAAATCGACCTACTTTTGCAATTGGATGCGAAGTAATATGAATGTCTTTAAGCTCAGGAATATTAGGAAGCTTTACGCGTCCAGAGGCATCAGGTATGAAATAGTTAATAAAATCATTATCTGAACCTTCTTGCATCGAAGCATAGGGACGCACGCTCCCCATAGCAAAAACATGAGTCACGTTATTGGCGAGTAAGTTATTTAAATATCTGGCGATATCTCGCTGTGCTTCGTAAAGTTCTGGATGCTCGGAAGGGGTAAGTGACCTGGCTGCAGAGGGGCCTGGTGAAATAGAAACGTTGATGTCTTTAAATTTAAAATAGCCCATTCCTAGCAATTGCTTGGCGGGGGTAGCAAGCTCCATGCCTAAGGGATTAGTCAGTTTAAACTCTTTAGATGCTGTCCCAAATTCAGCAAAACACGCTTTAGCTAATCCCCGTGCAGGTGGATGAGACTGAAGGTACGCGAGTTCTGTTTTTAATGCTTCTTTTCTGCTGCGTACGCTTGGACCTCCATTTTCTAAGGTTTGAAGTTCAGCTTCGAGCATCATCGCTTTGTTATTGTTTTCGTAAGTGAGGTCTTGGATTACAGAACTAATAACCGATTCAAAAATGATCATTTCTCGAAATGAGAGGTGGCTAAGGCCATAAGATTCCAAGCGCGTTTTTATTTTACTCTCTTCAAACTGGATCTCATATTGTGCTGCAATGGCTTTATTTAAAGAACCGTCTGCCTTAAATACGCCATAGGTATCAAGCTCACGTAACGATGCGAACTGATGTGTTCCGAATGCACTTTTTATTTTGGCAATTTCTTTGTCAAGAACAACCTTGTCTATCTTAACTGGATTTGCGAGTTGTTTACCTAATTGCAGCAAAAACTCACGTTTATCTGCTTCTGCAAACGGAAGATCGCCTCGTTCAACTTCTGCGCGTGCGGCTAGCGGCGCTAATGGGCTGGCTTCTAATAACTTGGATATTCTACGACTTTCATGACGTAACACGTCTCCCTTATTACCCTGGCTATCCAGCACCGTGATCAGATCTTGATTGTAAACAGCACCTGGCGCACCAAGCACTTTCATTTTTCTATGGCTATAGGCGCAGGTGAAATCACCACAAGCATAACCATCTCGTTGCGGATGAATTGGGCCTGAGGTTGTAATCGTTATTTGATTCTCTTTTATGCCACATCTTTTTAACAAATCCAGAGATATATCTCTAAGTGCATCTGCGCCACTGGGTCCAAACGGGTCAAATAGTTCAAGCTGGTAGTTTTCGCCATCATTGGGTTTCGTTAAATAAAAGCCACGCCAATGTCCAGGACCAATTGGAATAAAAATATGCTTAATTTTTTTATCTTTAAGGGCTGTGACTAACCCTTCTTGCACTGCGTCAATGGAGCCTGAGTCGAAACGGTTGACTATGCCCAGTACTTCGATATTGCCGTAAGACTGAGGCATTAACAAGGTCATATCATGGTCTTGCAATTGATCGTGTAAACTGCGTTGATGAACAAATATTCGATCGTAAGAGCCTTGGTTACGGTGTTTGCGTTGATTTTCAACTCGTTCGCGGTCAAATATGTCGGTGATCCTAGAATAAATAGAAACAGCAACTTGCTGGAGCGTAGACTCGTCAAAAGGGGTTTCGAGTTGTTCACTGATGAAATTAATTACAGCATCACTTTGATGGCCTAAAGGCATATCATTAGCGGCAGAAAAATCATTAATAGCTGTTAAAAGTTGTTGTTTTTTTTTGTTTAATTTACGAAGTTTTTCACAACGTTCCGTTAGCTGTTTTAGACTCTTTTGTTTATACTCTAAACTTAATGCCATTCTACTGTTCCTCTAGGTGTACTTCGTTAGGCTAAAGACGGAGGACGTCCCACATTTGACCTTGTATTCTGAATCTCTTCGGGATATCTGTGTCAATCGCACCTTCTGTTACACAAATAAAGCCCATTAAAAACACATTTTAGCTCACTAATATTAAGGAAATATGAACAACTTATTAAAAAAAATATGGTACATTTTGGGTATTTTAAAGCCAAATAGTTTCCAGGTAAACACTTATGTCAATCAAGATGATTTTGAGGCTTATCACACTCAAGATATCTCTGTGTTTTAATAACAAATATTTGTGCATTTTACAATCTTATTGGCTATTTTTGACTAAACTTAGAGTATGGCGTTCTATATGGATTTAAAATGTCAGCTCCTTCAGAGATTATGACACTCTTATTTAAAGAGGCCGGTTTTATTTGTAATGCCAGTAGAAGCTTGAAAAGCCCTACAATGCTTGAGCGCACACAAGGAGGATTTCAAGTGGCGGCAGGGGCTACTGTGGGCGCCTCTCATATGCTTGAATTATTGGCAGTTGGCGGCAACGTTGCTCTAGAGGCTACAGGAATAGCTGGAAAAGCGCTAGGCATGGTTCCTTCTGCGATGAAATTTTGGAATCAACATTTGAGGGATGATTTAGGGCAATCGTTAGGGCTTCCTAAAGTAGATCAATCTACTTTCTACAAAAATCTCAATCAAAAACAACAGCCCACAACACAAAATTTACTTTTTAACTTTCATTCTATGTTACAAGGACTTGGACCGTCGCAGGCGGAAACGCTGCACAAAGTGGTATTAGGCGATATGTCTTTTTCCAGACGCCCTCCAGGGGTGATTGGTCTGAAACAAACAGGAGAGGCATTACGCGATTTACCTCCTGACAAAAGAGCAGAATTAGTTGAATTATTTAACCAGGCATGTATCCGCTCCCTTGAAAGTTCAAGCACGAAACAATCAGCAAGTTCTTTCTATTTAATCAGTGCGCTAATCGAAGTAGTACGACCTTCGATATTGAGTGAGTTGAAACAAAGATATCTGTCTGCTCATAAAATTACTCCCGAAACACAAAGGTTATTGGAGGCCGCTAATTTTCCAAATAATCTAAGGCATGCCTATTTATGGAAGCCGGAGTTTTTAGCCATTTGTGACCCCATGAAGCTGCAATTGGAAGCACAACGAATAAAAAGTGAAATAATACAAGAAAATGGGAATGGAAATTTGTTTACTGATGCAGAAATAGAGCAGGTTAACGAAGAAATGAGGGATTATATTGGCCAAGAGCCTGCCGTCTATAGTCATGTTGAAAAACAAAAATATGGTGATTTAGCAAAAAGTAAAATTTTTGCGAGGATGGAGCCTTTTTCTGTTCTTGCAGATAGTGCCGTAAAATATGCACATTTTATAGGGGAAATGAGGCGAAATGAGGAGAATCCGGATCCTCATGCAACTACTGATCTCAAATTTCATAGGATTCTTGAATTTCTTAATACCTGTGATCCAAATAGTTCATTGGCAAAAGAAGTCGATGCGATTCTAAAAAGCCCAGAAATATCTGGTGCTCTGAACCAAGCATTGAATCAATGTTATCAAAAATCGCTGCAGCATGTTTACGAGGGGTTGGCCCCATCTCAGGCTGAGGGAGAGGATTTAAGTCAATTACCTGAAGTAGCAGGTATTTCTTCACTGCCTGAAAATCCAGATGGGTCACTAAAAAGAGCAGACGCTCTCAAATTTTATAACGACCATTTAAACCATCCTGATAAGATAGGGCAAGTGATGGTTGAATTTAATAAAGAATTAGCAAATTTTAATAATCCAGCGCCTCAGGCCACCCAAGCAGTGAGTATGGCAAAGGTAGCCATCCTCATGGGGATGTTAGATCCACAAAAAGACATTAAAGAAGTTGAAGCGTATAAAAACATACTTATTGAGATGAGAGCGAGTTTGCAGCGAAAAATTAGCGAAATGCCAAATAATCGTGCATTTTCGGAGGCGTTTGAATTCGCGCAACGTGTATTAGATGAAATGACAATTGCAAGTTTCGTGAGTAGAGGTCAGCGCCTTGAGCACGACGATAAAACGAAAGGCAAAGCCAGTACCTTCACTAGTTTTATGTCCAAGGCTGCAAGTACTGTTGGAATCATTGCTCCTCCTTCTGCCGTTGTGACAGGACCCGTTGCTGCTGCTTTTGGTGGCTTAAGTGCATTAATTAATGCGCTAAAATATACTCCAGATAGCGCCAATGTCCGTGAATTATCCTCCATACTCTTAAACTCCAAAGAGCATTCCGACAGTTGTTATGAAGAAGCCATGGAGAAACTCAATGTCACAATCGGTGTCATCAAATCTCATCAGCTTAAAATAAAAAGCATATTGGCGAGTCATCCCCTTACTGAAAACCCAGAAGCATTGCGATGCATTGAAACTATTCTTGAAGCCTCTAAGGCTGGACTGACCTGCTTGGAAGTTGCAAAAAATCATTTGGAATTAAATATTGGCGAGTTCAAGCCAGAAGACTCTCAACCGGAGCAAATTGTGCAGCGGGCTATTGCTTATGAAGCAGCAATTAAGTCGGTTTTAAGTGATGCGGTGCAAACACACGAAGGTATTTCTACGGCGATTGATACGGAAATGAGAAAGCTCGAAGAATTAATTAAGCCTAAGTACGATGATTCACCCGCTTTAATGCATGTTTAGCTTACCGATTTATCCGTCCTCAACCAGTCCCCAGAGTTATTTTAGTTTCATTGCATTTGATTTTTATTTGTTACCCATATTTGTAGGTGCATTTGTTTTTTTGTTTTCTGAGTCATCATTCTTTATTTTTTTTGACATTTTATAATGCAATTTTTCTAATTGATCCTGACTGTTTGGATTTGCGTAAAATGTTGCATGTCCTACTGTCTTGTAGTGAATATAATGAGCAGCACCAAATGTAATCCCTGCAATAAAATTAACAACTCCTTTCAATAGATAGCGAGTAACTTTCGATGCGGGACTTCTATCTTTACCTAAAACATCTCGACAGTACGTATCCTTTGCTAAAGTTAGACTGTCAATTAGAGTTTTTTCCTGACTTGCATCTTTTGATGGGCTCTTATGAAAAGCCTCCAAGGCTTGGAAGCATGCAGGGAAATATAATTTTGCATGTTCTACCGCACTCTGATGTTTTTTTGCATCATTTTTTAAATTAGATAAGATATCATTTACTGTGGTGTTGATTTTTTCTACGCTGGTGCAAAATTTTTTATTATTAACCATTAACTGTATTTGTTCGGTTGTGAGTGTTTCTCCCCCCAAGTCTAATATCGATGTCAGAGCTTTGTTTGATAATTGAGTATGATGTTGGATTATTGTTTTTCTAATCAATTCGTTATCTGATAGCAGATGCAAATGTTTCGAGGTTAATGGGATACTTTTATCCATTAAGAGTTGGACGACGTTAAAAAACTCGTTTGGTGCTTTAACTTGATAGGTATCAATGATTTTTTGACGAGACTCAAAATAAGACTTTGCAATGTTATTACTATATTGCCTTCCTTTTAATGCATCACATTGTTTCATTAAATTATGTAATGTAAACAATAAGGCTAAGGTATCTGATTCGCTTATATTTGGTAAAGTAATTAAGACATTATTGGCCAGTGCGGTTACGATAACCTGTTCAGAGATTGAAAGATTTTTGGCATTTTGAGCGTGGGTAATCAGCAAGTTGAGAGCATCTTGAGGTTCAAAGTGATGCGCCAGATATATTTGTGCTGCTTGAATGAGACAATCCAAAGCATCGGATGCATCAGGACTAAGTCTTATTTGATCAACAACTCGGGCTAATGCCGTACCAAAATGTCCAAAACTATCTCTGGTATCGATAACGCCTTTTGAAGCGTCTCTTAGCTCTGCTTGTGTTGAGGTAACAAAATAAAGTTCATTTAGATTGGATAACATGTCCTTATGCTTTACAACCTTTTTAGAAGCAAGCGAGGTTTGGGTTAAAATATTTCTTAATAAAGCACCATTACTAAAATGTTGTTCTTTAATCTCTTCTAAGGTATCGCCACAAATTGAACTGATATAAGCTCCAACGCGAAGATCTAAATGCTGTGCATAGTCTTCCTGAGAACGTTTCTGCATCTCACTGATTGCATTGCTACCAAATTGATCTTTTGAACAAATAGCCATCATTCGCCCATACTGAGCTTGATCCGTATGCATCATCCCAAATTTTTGGTGGCTTTCATGAATTATGATGGATAACTTTCCTTCATTGACTAATTTTTGCACCTCCGGCTCTAAATGCATATTTTTATACAGAGCTGTAGTGGCATCAACAATCAAAGTGGCAGGTTCTTTTCTTTTGGCGGCGATAATATTTCGTTTTACAAACTTATTAATATCAATTCCAGGTGTTAGACCCTCTGGATTTACTATAGGACCAGCTGATAACACAAAAATATCCGCATCCGAATCACTTGTTGTTCGAGTGACATAATCAAATTCAAAATAGCTCGGTTTAAATACTTTGACTAATGGCGGATTTCCTGATGACGTTTTCATTGTCAATGCTAGCTTCATTGCTTGCATATACGCATTAGTGCCAGACATTGCGGGGCATGCCATAAACGTGACTTTGTCCATTGCAGCGCTATCTATTGATAAAGCATTATCTAACGTGTGCTGCGATTCACTAAGAAAATCATTGAAACCTTGTTCCAAATCTTCTGTTCCCTTCTGCTCTAGCAGGGAAAGACTAATCTCATGAATCGTTGCGTATACGGAAAAGGCAAACTTAGGATAATCGTATTCGTAAAACGTATTTGCCATGTCTACCATACAGGCGATGCGTTGTATCGCTTCAGGTTTTATATTTTTAGGTAGATTTTTTAAAATTTTTTGTAGACATACTGCCAACTTTTGCGTTGGATGGTGAGGATCATGCGCGATGAATGATAATTTTTTGTAAATGCTGCTTGCGATTAATTCTTCAGATGTTTTAGGTAACTTATCATCCAGGGTTATTTCTTGGGGGATAGTAAGTTTGTCTTTCTTTTTTTGAAGGTTAACTGCTATCTCCCAAGGCGATGCAATTAGCCCTGCTGCCCTGAGTACACGAATAATGTGATGATAGCCAGATTTTGGGAGGACGAGAAAACCGACTGAATGATTGTTATCTTCGATAATCCAAGGATGTTCATATGGAAAAAAATTCTTATATATCTCCAAAATGGGTGTATTTTTCAACAAAGTAATAGGCACGAAGGTATATTTGTTCTTTTCGTTTAGATTTATCTTAAATTCGTCTAACAGTTGATCAAGTAAACGACCTGAAAGATTATCATCTCGATGATAAAAAGCGCCTCTATGAATATAGGGATTCTGTATTCGATGTTTAGAGGTTGGATTCAATTCTGCAACATGCCTGCCAAACATAATTTCTGACAGTAAGCGATGTTCATTATCCTGATCTATTAGGGAGAGGTAGGTAAAATAAGGACTTTTTACAACTGATTGCTTTACTTTTCTTTTACGCCAAATTCTTTGGAGAACTGTTATTGAATCTTTTTTTTGTCGCTGACTAGACTCTTCTTGAAGATCATTGCTTCCGACAAGAGATGTGTGCTCGCTTTTTTTAGGCAGACTTAACTTAGCTACATTTTCTTCAATGCAGCGATTTAAATCACGTAATGCGTTATTGACTTCAATTAATTTCATAGTATACAAAGCAAAACATAGTGCTTTATATGTATTTTAATTGATTAAAATTAACTCATTATTAAGTAAGCAGGTAAGAGTTTAAAAAAATTTTATTCTTGACCTTTCCGTTACGTAATCCCTTATCGTGTGAATTGTTGATTTAGAGGAATATGAGATGCCGTACACAGTAAAGAAATTAGCTAAAATTTCCGGGGTGAGCTCGCGAACTCTCCGTTTTTACGATGAAATTGGTTTATTAAAACCTGCTTATTATGGGGATAATCAGTATCGTTATTATGAAGAAGAGCAACTTTTGATGTTGCAGCAAATTTTATTTTTTCGTGAACTTGGATTTCCTCTAAATGACATACAGAGGATTATTGGTAGTGATGGGTTTGATAAAATCGAAACATTAACAACCCATAAATCTATCCTCTTAGAAAGTCTTGAAAGAACGAAAGCTCTTATTCAGACAATCGATAAAACCATGTCACATATTAGAGGAAATTTAACAATGAGCGACATCGAAATGTATGAAGGATTTGATTCTATAAAGCAGCAGGAATACGAAAAGTACTTAATTGAAACCGGTAACATAACCCAACAAGAAATTAATGAAAGTTGGAAAAATATTCGGCATTGGAAAAAAGATAACTGGGATGAGCACTCTCAAGAAGGGGAGGATATTAATCGTGGTTTAGTTCGCTGTATTCTTCATCACGACAAGCCAGAGGCCAAGAACGTTCAGGACCTAATCCAAAGACATTATAGTTGGGTAAAACACTTCTGGACACCTACCAGGGAAAGTTATATTGGACTCAGTCAAATGTATCTTGAACATCCAGATTTTAAAAACTTCTACGATAAGTTCCATCCAGACTTAGTGATATTTTTAGTTGAAGCGATGAGAATCTATGCAAAAGAACACTTGAATTAGTAGATACTGGGTTGGGTCGTCATACTTGAACAACGAGTTCATTACGTAAACGTATGTGTGCTCGAAAAAGTTATCTCAACTGGCATAGGCTGGGCTGTTGTTAAGCCCCGCATCATTTCGTACTTGCGAAGGAATGTTTTGGAAGTAGTATTGTTCCATGCTGGGCTATACACTGGCCCAGCCTACCTTGCTTTTATCCCCCCATTTAGCAATACGAGGTTGTTTTATTCTCACCCCTAGTGATCAATATTAACCTACGTTGTTCTTGACATCGCCATTGTGAATCACAATAATTCGACCGATTTGTTGAAAAAAGTTGCTGCAGGGATTGCCGGCCCTAACTAGGAAAAAAAATGAAAAATAAAATAGTTATGTTGGCACTAACTTCCTTATCTATTACTTATTCTCTTAATACTTATGCTGCCGAGTATCGTGAGGATGGTTTGTCACTAAGTGCTTCTTTAGGGATCCTCTCTGGTAAGGCCCACGAATACGTTTATTATTCAGGAACAGAGAGCAAGTTAAGTCAGCTGGATTGGCGCATAAAAAATGCCGCCATAATTAACGCTGAATTCAATTATGATTTTCTCGCTTGGTTCAGTGTCAATGGTAGAGGCTGGACAACTTTAGCCAAAAGTAAGTCGGTTATGGATGATTATGACTGGTTTAATCCCTATCAAGAAAGTTGGACTGACTGGTCACATCATGAAAACACGCATCTTAATTATGCCAATGAATTGGATCTGGGCTTAAGAGCATGGTTGATGCAACAACAAGATTACAAACTAGGTTTGGCTGCTGGTTACCAATGGAGTTCTTTTAGCTGGCGTGCAAAGGGTGGTTGTTACCAATATAACAATGGAGCTTATACGGGGTGTTTTGCTAGTGACCAACCAGGAATTGGTTACCAACAAAAATTTAGTACGCCTTATGTAGGGTTGGCCGGAAAATATTTCATCAATAATTTTGAGTTCAATGCGCTTTTAAAATATAGCAATTGGGTTGCAGCGCGAGATCATGATGAGCATTACGACCGCAATTTAACATTCTATGAGCGTGGAAATAATTTCACATATTATGCGGCAACCCTTAATTCGGGCTACTTTGTAACCCCTCAAGCGAAAGTTTTTGTTGAGGCGTCCTACAACCATTATTCTAATGGGCGTGCTGATACGGAAATAATCGATAATGATACCGGTAAACACGGTTATGAGGATGACTCAGCGGGTATATCCAATAAAAACTACAGCATCGCACTTGGCATGCAATATCGTTTCTAAGAGTAGGTGCTGTTGGTGTGATTTGCCATCAATCTTGGCTGCCAGCAGCCACAACAGCGTAGGTCGGGTCTTAGCCCGACCTACGGCATTTGCTCCCTCATTCCCTGGGGAAGAGGGTTTATGGTGAAGGGGGGCTATCTTCAGCAGGACTCATTTTGGGCTGCGCTGGCATTTCTACATAAACCTGATGCACAAAATCATCCATTTTTTTTGATTCGGCCTGTTTTCTGAACAACATATTAACAAAATCTGCTGCTACAAGTGGCCATTGGTTTTCAGAATTGGATTCACCACGATTTTCTTCATTGATAAGATCTACATTGTCTTTTAAAAAAGTATTTACCGCTTCTTCATCATACGCAACCAGGGCTCCGGAACGAATACTTACAAAGCTACCCTTGGGAACTACTTTGTATTCTTTATTATCACCAAGATGCACGTATTTTTTTTTGCTGGGATTATAAGCATATATGTCTTCATCAGCAGCATTAGGAATAATAAAAACTTTTAGCCCATTTGCTTTCAATGCTCGAATCACTGGTAGTAGCTCATTAAACCCAGAACTACGAATTAAATGTAAGGGTAAATATCCCAATGCTTTGGTTTTACCAACTCGTGCTAAATCGCCCATGTCTGGATGCGAAAAAAAGTCAGTAGAAGGTGGTGGTGTAGAAAATAGAGGCTTACTACTAACCGGGGCTTCATCGGGTGCATTCGATTTGTTTTCTTCACGTGTTGGGGGGGCGTTTTTAAGCAGCTCTAAAGGTGATTTCATAATTAGCAACCAAGTTAATATTTGTTCTAATTATAAACAAAATATTCCGATGTATCAAAACATTTACATTGAGTATTCTTATAAAACACTGCCTAAAAGGCTTTTGATCAAAGAACTATAACACCTTGGACATGATAAATTTGTTAAAAACAATGGATTATCCACGAATCCAAATAAGCTATAATGTAGGGTATGTTATAACCACGAGTAAATTATAATGCCGAAACCCAAAAAGAAATTACTGCAAGAAACCTCGCTACAAAATGGTGAAGTTCAAGGATATAAATTTCAAGATGATGATTATGCGAATCAAATGGCTTATCTTTTTAATGGCAAAAAGGGAGAAGAGGCAGCAAAAAAAATATTGGATGAGGCAAATGCACAATTCCCGAATCCATTAGATCTTTTAAAGAAAAAGAAATATATAGAAGAACAGCTGAAACAAAGAGCCATAGAAGTAGATAATGGTTTTCATGCTGGAATAAAAGACATTTTTGCAAGCTTAAAGAACGTGGATCATCCTGTGAAAGGTGAAGAGGCTGGAAAGGATGCTATGCTCAGCCTTATGAAAGGCCTTGGATTAAATGTTGATGATGATAATGTACAGACACATTACTCACCAGGTCCACCTATGGTTTTTCAAGTCACTTGGGTTAATCGTCCCGGGGAAAACCTCAAAAATGAAGACTCTAATGTAAATAAGCTTGCCCAAAGTTACTCAGACTGTTTGTCGCCAAGAACAGGTGAAAAGCAACAATTTGATACGTCGTGGCAAACACATAAATCCCATGCGCTGCAAGGTGGGCCTAAAATCGAAAAATCTGAGTTTCTAAGCCAGGCGGATCAATCGTTTCAAGCTCATTTAGATTCTCTAAAAAATCCAGTACAACACGTTGAGTCTGGAGAAGAACAAATTAGCGATTCCAGGCCAACCTACTGATTGATTCAATTGATATTTAAGTTAAAAAATGAAAAATCATACACATATTCTTGAGTGGGCAACTCATTGCCTACGGTCTAAAGGGTATTTATTAGTGCATGCAGCGGAAATCATGCTCGAAACACCTTGGTCGAATGTGATCCGATTTTCAACCTCAACAGGTAGTGTTTATTTAAAGCAACCGGCGCCATCTATAGCCCAAGAGGCAAATATTATGCAACTATTGGCGGAGCAATTTCATGCCAGCGTGCCGATGGTGATCGCAAGTAACGATGAGTTGCATTGTTTTCTGATGAGTGATGCTGGACAGTCGCTGCGCGAATATCTAAAAACAGCATGGCAGCCGGACTTATTATGCCAAGCCATTCGGCAGTTCACCGCGATGCAACGCTCCGTAGAGAGCGATATAGAATCTTTATTGGCACTGGGAGTCCTTGATTGGCGCTTAGATAAATTACCCCAATTGTATGAGCAAATGATTAGCCAGGGAGAGTTTTTAAAAACAGAAGGGATAACCAACAAAGAGCTGCAAACATTACGCGATTTAAGTCCGCAAATTGCAGAAGAAATCGAATCGTTATCTCAATACCAGCTTCCAGAAACCATTGTTCAATCTGATTTTCACACGAACAATATTTTGATCCAGTCACATACCCAAAAATTGACATTCATTGATTTGGGAGAGGTGGTGATCACCCATCCCTTTTTTTCCTTACATACGTTTCTTCGCCAAGCCATTATCCATCATGGTGTGAAAGAAGGTGATCAAACCTATCATCAATTGCAAGACACGTGTCTTGAACACTGGCTGGACTTGACGGCTAATAAATCGCTGCTGGAAGGATTTATGCTGGCCAAAAAGTTATGGCCCATTTATTCGGCACTTGTTTATTATCGTATCATTCACTGTGTCGATCAGCAGTTCTTTAAATCGTTTTATGCCAATAGGCCCAATCGACTCGCTGGGTTTTTTAGAGAATATATGGGGTAAGTGGGTCAGAGAAAAAAGATCCAAGCGAACCATGTGACGTTTATCCAAATTATTGGTAATGTTGAACGGCAAATAAAACAATTCACAAAATTTTCATGTTGCTAAAAGTAATATTTACTGACGGTGGAAGCATCGGAAACCCGAAGTAATTATTTGTAGCAGGAGCTAGATATACTATAGGAGTAGTAGATGAAAAGAATTACTATAAAAGCCGTCCTCGAAGAATATGATACTAATAAAGGTTATGGACGAGCGCTTCTTAAAGCAGAGCCTCATATTAAAGAATTGCGCAGTTTTTATGAGGATTTAAAGGGTGATGATTTATCTCCCGCCTCGTTACTGAGATTAGCGCAGATTTTAATTGGCAAAAACACCCGCACTGACACGAGTGAAAGTGGTAAAGCATTCGAAAAACTGGTTAGCAAACTAGGGGGATATACAGCACTTGATACCTTAAACGCTTCAAAACAGCTAACCAAAGATAATGTAGTATTTCTGGAAAAACACCCCCAGGAGGCGACGGATTTAGCACCGCTCATCGTATCTATCTCAAAAACAACGATAGCCTCCGAGAGGCAGAGGGTATTTTCTATAGCAGAGAAACTGAAAAATCCACAGGAATTAATTGCCGTTTTTAAAGAATTGGAATTAATGTCGCACTCAGAAAATGCCTATTTTTTCATTCATACTTTATCTCTTTTAAATAAGCACGATGTACATAGTGATGAGGTAATGCCTTTATTAAAAGGGACTGAGGAACATATTATAATTATTAGCCAAATACTAGAAACATTGGCAGAAAAAAATCCATCGTTACTTACCCTCCCTAACCTGATAAACATTTTAAAAATGAAACAGCACCACTTTGATTTCCATACGGTGTTAAAAATTCTGCCGCTTGATCAGAAGTCTCTCGATATATTATTGCGAGTAAATGAGACTTATACTTTGGGGCAACATTATTGGCTTGAAGACATCGTTAAGAATTTTGAAAAAGCAGGCTGGGATCTACAGCTCTATTTAGAGGATCTTCTTAGCGGGAGAACTAATGGTTGGGCCGTGAGAAGAGTGACCGCGGAATTAATGCGTTTGAAATTAAAACCAGAGCTTTTAGCCTTAATTTTACCAGCTATTTTGACTCACTCGCATGAAAGTACGGAATTATTAGATGCCGTAAAAATACTGCAGAAAGAGGACTTAAAAGAGGGGGTAGATGTAGCATTTCTTAAAATTGCAATTGCAATACCTAAGTTTTCTCACCGACTTGCGGCAGCTCTTGTGACCTTGCAAAAAGCTCAATGTTATAATGATGCAACCAAAGTATATGTGTGTTTAAGTCCAGAACACGCTTTAGGGCTGGCTCAATTTTGGATTCAATATACTAATGCTGGGTGTGTCGATGCATCTCAACGCGCAGCGATGCTGAAACGGCCACAATGTGCAGCTTACACCGCTGAGGTGATTGAATTTTTACAAAAAAATAATTTACATAAGGAACAGAATATTATCGCTATTTGTAAAGCGAAATTAACCGACAAATCCTTACTGCAACTACTGAAACTGATGCAAGAAGCTAAAATTCTAGAGCAGTCGAGTTTAGATATACTTTTACCACAACTATCATTCATTAAGACATTGTATAGTGGTGCTCAGTGTTTGGCATATGGTGGAAAATTAGATGCATTTAATTTTGATTCATTAGTTTCTGACCCTATTAATGCGGTTACATTAGCAGAAAATTTAGGTGGAAAACCTTATCCTGACAACCTTAGCTTCCTAAAAAACCCAGGGGCTCAGGATTTTATGACCATTCGTAGAAATACCAAAGTATTGTGCCAAGGTTATCGGCAAGGTCTTTTTTCCAGCGGAATGTCTTCTGAGCAGAAACAGGATTTTTCAACGAAGCGTGGTAAGACCGTCGAGCAAACACAAAAGGAAGCTCTGCTAAAAATTGCTCAATATTCGGGTAATCAAGCGTTAGAAAAGGAAACCGAACACCATGTTGCTGAAGACACTTATGTAAGCTTCTTAAAAATCAGATAAATAGAATGTCATCCACTTATATAAACCGTTCACCGAAAAGAGCGGTTTATATCATAGTTTTTACAGATAAAAAAAACAGCCCTCAGAAGACTTTTTTCAGAACGCTTTCAATCCTACTATTTTTATAGTAGGATCTACTAAAAAAATAGTAGAGTATGCCCTATTTGGTTTCTGGAGAGGAAAATGTCCATAAAAAAAGTATCGTCAGCCCATGATCGTCTGCTTACAGAAGTAGAGCTTGAATTAATGAATATTATTTGGAGCCTTAATAAGGTAACGATCAAAGAGGTTGTTGCGCATCTGTCTCAAGAACGACCTTTAGCGTACACCACTGTCGCAACGGTGGTAAAAGTGCTTGAGCAAAAAGGATTTCTTGAATGCCAGAAAAGCTCTTATGCCCATGTTTTTGTGCCTATAGTGACAAAGTCTGACTATGAAAATACCTGCCTTGATCACATTGTTGCCAATGTTTTTGATGGTGAGCCTGTAGCCCTTGTCCAAAGACTTTTGATGGCTAAAAAATTACAACACGATGAGCTGCAAGCAATAGAGCAAGCGCTGAAACAATTAGCCTCTGACACCAAAAAAGTGGGGGTGGAATAATGTTATTCATAGAAATTTTATTGAGCATCCATTGTTTGCTCTTGATAAGCTCATGGTTTATCGGAGGGCGCTGGCTTACCAAGCAACCGTCTTTTAAACTGAAACTTGCTCGCTTTTTATTAATCAGCTGTGTGGTTTCTCCATTAATTGTTCATTGTGTGAGTTTTAATCAAAAACCTGAGCATCATAACTATGTATCATTTGATGTACTGCAAGAATATATTAATCAACCTATCTTAAAGGAAAAAACCACGCAGCGTGCACAGGCATCAGCACCTTCATTGACACTGGACAATGTGAGTTATTGCCAGCTCTTTTATCTGCTGTTTTGTCTCATCACTTTATTTCGTGCTTATCACGTATTATCGGGTTTGCGGGGGTTGCGAGCGCTGTTAGCTGAAGCAATTCCTTATCGACGTGCTGGAAAACTAATTATTAAAGTGTCTCACCGCTGCGATATTCCATTCTCAGTATTTTTATTGAATAAAGCGTATATCGTTTTGCCCGTATCCTTATTTTCTTCTGCTAAAAATGTGCGGATTGCGATTGCTCATGAGGGACAACACCATCGTAATGGCGATTGTTTGTGGGCCTATTTTATTGAAGCTTTGCGCATTATCTTCTTTGGGAATCCAGGTGTTACACGCTGGAGCAGCGTTTTAAGTGAATTACAAGAATTTTCATGTGATGAAGTATTGGTTGGCCACCCAAACATTTCAGCACATGACTATGGCCACTGTCTGTTTCAAGTGATCCAGACGGTATCTCAGAGTTCTCTGTCATCTAATCGAGAATTAGCATGCACGGTGGGTATGGCTTTGAACAATGAAAATGAAGACTGTACTTTTATCATAAGGAGAATTTCCATGTTATCAACTTATCCATTTAATGCATCTAAGCCTTTGTTGCTAGGGATTGCATTTGTTGGGTTTTCTATTTTAGCACCTATGTGTGTGGCCTATTCAGCAGTAGGGTCCTTAACCAGTCCTAAGACAAATAAAGTGGATACAACGCATTTGGATCCTAAAATGCAACACATTGCAGAGAAAGAAATTACCGCCGCGGTCAAGCGCTATCACGCAAAATCAGGGGTGATTGCCATTGCTGATCCCAACACAGGTAATATCATTGCATTTGCTGAGTCTGGTACGAAGGACAACAGTTGGGCCTCGCGTGTTTTTTCACCTGGCTCTACCATAAAACCTTTTATTGCTGCCGCAGCTATTGATGCCGGTACAAGTTCTGTAACTAAGAATTATGATTGTCACGCACCTTATTCCCTAGAGGGTAAAACATTTACCAACTACAATCCTAATGTGGGCTCTGCTTCTTTAACAGAGGCGATGGCAAAGTCGATTAATGTATGTCTTATCAAGGTGTCGCAAGAGGCTGGGGCACCAGTAATCCGTAAAAAACTTGCTGAATTTGGTTTTGACATGAACACTTGGTGGCAAGCGAATCAAAGCGATGAGTTACAACTTGCAATGGCGTCACTGGGTGAAAATATCCCTGTCACTATTGAATCGTTAACAAAATCCTACGCCATTCTTGCCAACAAAGGACGTCCTTTTACTCGCGGGGACTCACCAATTATTTCCGAAACAACGACAAACTCGATAAATCACATGCTTAAGAATGCGGTTATCAATGGTACTGGAAAACCCGCAGTGATTCCTGGTGTTGCTGTGGCGGGTAAGACAGGAACTGTTATCGAAAACAGAGACAACCAACTTGCGTTGTTTGCAGGGTATGCACCTGCTGATAAACCCCGTTATGTCATGTTAGTCGTAATTGAAGACGGGCATTTAAGTAAAAATGGCAAGACATTAACTTCAGGGGGAGAACTGGCAGCGCCTGTATTCCGTAAGGTTGCGGTAAATAGCTTGGATGGTACAAAGCGATAATCACTAAAATTCCCTCTCCACTTGCGGGAGTGAGGTAGGTATGAGGTTTTTGTAGTTGTACTCAATACCCTCATCCGCCCTGAGGGCTCCTTCTCCCCCTGGAGAGAAGGGATTTTTACTGGTCATTTGAAATGATTTTGAGGTCGTAATGAAAAAAAATATTTTATTAATAGGTATGGGATTGTTATTGTGTACTACTATTTGGGCTCAAGGCGCCTGCTTTTTAGCATATGAAAATCAAACAGTGCTAAAACACGAGGGCAACGAGTGTAATCAGCGTTATTCGCCGGCATCGACCTTTAAAATTGCCTTAAGTCTTATGGGTTTTGATTCGGGGATATTAAAAGATGCGCTTCATCCTGAATGGCCTTATAAAAAAGAATACGAACTCTATCTCAATGTGTGGAAAGATCCTCATAATCCACGTACTTGGATAAGGGATTCCTGTGTTTGGTATTCGCAAGTGTTGACACAGCAATTAGGGATGAATCGATTTAAGAATTATGTCAAAGCCTTTCACTACGGCAATCAAGATGTATCAGGCGATAAAGGCAAGAATAACGGATTAACCCATGCCTGGCTTTCAAGCTCGCTTGCTATTTCGCCGGCAGAGCAAATCAAGTTTCTACAAAAAATAGTCTACAACAAACTACCTGTGAGCCAAAAGTCTTTGAGTATGACTAAAGACATTCTTTATATTCAAGAATTAGCTGGTGGTTGGAAACTGTATGGAAAAACTGGAACTGGTCGACAATTAACGAGAGACAAAAGCCATCAACTTCCTTTGCAACATGGATGGTTTGTGGGTTGGATTGAAAAGAATGGTCGCGTGGTTACCTTTGTGAACCATATCGCTGACAGCAAAGAAAAAACTACTTTTGCGAGTTTTAGAGCAAAAAATGAGGTACTCATTAAACTACATTATTTGATTAATGAGTTGGAAAAATAATGACCGCTCTCATCACGCTACTGCAGAGGACAAGTGCGTCGTCGGTACGGTGCTCGAATCCTCAGGTACTCACTTGTACACTCCAGTTCTGCGCTCCGTTCCTCCTGGCATCTGTCTCTCTGCAGCGAGTTTTGAGCGAGGTTCAATGGGCTTAAAAAGTTGAAAAAAAATGCTTGACCCTATTGTTGCTATATACCTTACCTTTGTATTTAAGGAGGGAACATTATGACTCAATGGTTCGTAAAAGATCTAAGCAAATTAACCGGTGTTTCGGTGCAAACGCTACATCATTATGACCGCATCGGTTTACTTATACCTTCATTACGACGTTCTAATGGGTATCGTGTTTACTCCGAGAAGGATTTATTGAAACTACAACAGATTATTGCTTTGAAGTTCTTTGGTTTTGAGTTGTCACAAATCAAAACCTTGCTTACTGATGAACATAGTGCGCTGAAACATTTTAGCAGCCAAGCCCAAGTGTTAGAACAAAAAGCAGCCGCTCTGCTTGAGGGGGCTAAAACGTTGCGACGCATCATTGACTCTGTTGACAACAATCAATCCATTGCATGGGAAACCATCATTCAACTTATAGAGGTATATAGAATGACAGCGCATCTTGAACATGATTGGGTCAAAGAAATATTCACACCCGATGAGTTAAAGCAGTACGTTGAGTTTGAAAAAGAAATGAAAGCCAATGCGACACCAGAACAACAAGCTACTTTTGAAAAGAATTGGCATCAGTTGGTGACAGAAGTAAGCAATAATTTGCAGTTCGATCCTAGCTCAAACGTTGGTGTTGATTTAGGGAAGAAAATTATGGATTGGGTGAATGGGGTATATGGTAAAAAATACGCCCATTTAAGAACCAAAAAATTTGAAAAGGGTTTTGGAGAGGGGAAGGGGCTCGATGAGGTAGGTTTGACTCCAGAAATTGTAGCATGGATGGATAAAGCGATGGATGCTTATTGGAGAGAACGAATTTATGGCATTTTGCAACAGGTAGGAAAAACCTCTGCTGCAAGCGTGTTAACTCTTTGGAATGCGGTACTGGTTGATATGTATGGTGAAGAGACATCTCGCCAAAAAGACATTTACGAAATCGTTTTTAAGGACGATAAAGTCAGTGCAGAAGCAAAAGCCTGGCTTAAAAGTATTCAATACTTAAAAAAGGGTTAGCAGTAATTGCATACATGGAGTACATCATCCTGAGCGAAGTGAAGAATCTTTTGAATGAGGCATAGACGTGATTTTGATGAGCGTCTCGGATCGGTATGATTTTTACCGATCCGGTTACTCATAAATAAGGTCGCATGTTTACTATTTCTTTGATTCGTGAAAGAACTTGCAAATCTCTTCCATGAAATCAGTATAACCTTGTTTTTTATCCATTATATTTTTCCAACGGTGATTGTTTCCTTCGGCAACTATTTGAGCCAGTTTATCCAGACGATCACCTTGGGTTTTCATAACGTGCGCTTTAATTTTCTCTTTTAATACTTCTTCCCATGCTTCATCAGCAAGTTCTAAAAAATAGTTTGCCTTCATATCGTCGCCATCAGCATGTTCGCCATGATGACAATGGCCGTGTTCATGATGGTGGTGTTCTTCATGCATATCATGACATGGACAATGGCAGTGTTCTTGAGCACATCCGTAGCTTCCCATATTGTTCTCCTTTCAGATTTTTTTAAACGTTGAAATAGCGAGCCTAAATAAAATTATAAAAAAGCACACAAATCTATTCTTGAAAACCTTAGGTATTTTAGTGTAGTACCTCATCGTTTCAATTGCTAAATTTAAATTAAAAATTGTTTCTTTAAAAGCGTTATGTTGTTCGTAGAGTATTTACTCATACATCTATATTTGCATAAAAGACGATATCCAATACCCGTAAATTAATTCTGAATCGCATTAAAACTCCATTAAGATAAAAAATAATTTTTATAAAAACAAAAAGTAATCAAGAGACAAGACTGGGTTATTTTGAATCCTGTGACGAATGTAGATTTCATGTTGGGTCTAAGACCCAATCTATTTGGGTTCAAAAATGTGCAATAATGTCCATTGCTCCTAATACTGTATAGCGTTTATTTGGTGAAATTCCTGCATTGGCATTGCCATTAAATGCATTTCTATCCAGCGCATAATCGTAGTCAACTTCTGGACGCAACTCGATTTGTGGTGAGAGCCAATGCTGCCAACCAAGACCGAGGTTCAGATAGCGAGTTTTGACACCTGTGCGTTGTCCCTGCTTATCGTCATAAAATTCAGGTCTAAAAGAAATATTATCAAGAGGTGAGAATTGATAATTGATGTAGGCTAACGTAGCGAATACTGAAGCAGTACAAGCAAGTGTCGATGTACTATTGCATTGTGCTGCATTCGGTGCGTTAAACGGAATATATTGTGGCGAAAAAGGCGTTCCTCCAGCCGCAATAGCAGCTGCTGCAATCGGATTATTGATATTCGCCACATTTTTTTGATGGAGTGTATAAATTTCATAGGCAATATGCCAGCGGTCGTTGAATTTATGGTAATAAGTGAATCCATACCACTGCAGATTATTGTAACCCCAAACCCCATTATTGATACCGTCCATGCAAGGATAAAAGGTATCTTTACCATCATTCCAGGTAAAACGCGCGCAAGCAACGGCGGATAGTCTTGCGCCTGGATCTTTGGGAAATGTTGCATTGGGGTATAAAGGATTGGGAGCAGGATTATTTACTTTTTTCCCTATATTCCAAATCGCGGTATCTGTGCCACCTACTAGACCTAATTGGAAAATGACATTTTTAGCAACTGCTAAACTTGCTACTACACCTTCATTGGTATAGTTATCGAAAGTATAAGTCATCGAGTGTGAGTACATGTAATTATTGGGTGCAAGTTGTGCCTCAATATCAGGAATTGAAATATAACGTCCCACTCGCACAAGTAATCCTTGTGCTACATTAGGGATGTATACTTCACCATAAACCATGGGAAAGTCATAACCATACACTGAGTTATGATTTAAAAGCTGATAACTGGCAATCCCATAGGCAGTGGTATAGCGGTAGTTTTCCCCATAAATCCCTGATAGTCTAAACCCCCAATCGCTATGGTTTGTTTGCACTGTATCGGGAACGCGTTCCATATAAAGCACTACTTGATCCAATTGAACGGTATTTGGCGTATACAAATAAGCCATAGGTGCGTTGCCGCCTGGTTTGACTGTGTTTGAACTGATATTGCCGCCGCCATTTACCCAACCATATACTTGAATATGACTCTTTTGTAACCATTTTCCAGTAGCGGTATTGGCAATGCCGACCATCAGTGGGCTATCAACAGAGTTAGGTAGGCTCACCCCTAATGACGTGGTGGCGCCATAAGGCCATTCAGTAAAGGGCATGGGGGGCGTAGACTGTGGGGTGGCAGGCCAACCTCTTCTATGCGCAGAGGGAGCCTGCAGGTCAGAAGGTGCGGCAGCATGCCCCATTTCCAACTGGTAATAACGAAAAAAACGCTTAATAATCTGTTCACCTAAATAACTATCTAAGCACGCATAGTTGATATAAGGATCACATTTTAATGTAGTTTGGCTTGATATAGCTCTCTCTTTTGCCCAGACTGGATCAGTCGTTGTAGCTAAAATGAGATAAGTGAAACCTACAATAATAATTCTTTTCACATTAACTTCCTGTAAAAGCAGCTCAATTAACCGAACAAAGGTAGCCTGGCTGCAGCAGCTAGGCTATGCTTGATTTAAGTGCCAATTTCTCCAATTGCATGCATTAACTTGCTGAGCAACAAAGTGGGGTCACTATGTACTATTGGAATTGCTGATTGTTGCGCATTCATAAATCCTTCAACGACACAATGATTCATAAAATTAAATAACTTATCAAAATAATTATCGATATTTAGGAACCCCATTTTTTTATCGAGTTCCCCTATTTTTAGTGCATTCCATGTTTCAATTGCCTCCTCCAGAGTTCCTAATCCTCCGGGCATGACGATAAATACATCCGCCAATTGTTGTAGCATTTTTTTTCGCTCTTGCATTGAGTCAACCACATGCAGTTCGTCTAAGATGCCTAATGGTTTTTCTTTATCTAAAAGATGAATCGTGGTAACTCCTATTGCTTTACCACCTAATCCTTTTACTGTGTTCGCTAAAAGTCCCATCATGCCTAGACTCGAGCCGCCATAAACCAGGCTTAGTCCCATAGCAACAATGTCATGTGCGAGCTTTATCGTTGCTTGTTCGAATAATTGATTACTTCCAAAACGTGCACCAAGATAGACACAAACTGTTTTCATAAACAATAATCATGATTAATTTTTTTGCGTCATACAATGTAAATGAAGATAAACCTGCCTGCAAGCAGCCAGGTTGTTGTGTGGTTTGGCAGTATTTGCAACATTTCCACTGTGTTTCTAGGTTCTACACGTTCTGAATTAGACTTTGATGTTCTGTATTTTCATGAGATTCTTGTGAGGGCTTGATGTCTTTTGACAAAGCACTGGATGCTAATCCTACTGAAACAACACCTGAGTAGATCAACAGCAGCAAAAACGAAGCAATGCATATATTTGCCTGAGAAGAAGTATCACACTCTTGCTTCTCAAACATTAAAGCAATTGCTAATCCAAATCGGGCTAATGCAATAAGTCCTTGGAGTAAATGTAGAAGTTTTTCTGAAATATGGGAGTCATTATGGGAAATAGCATAAATTGATCCTAGTGTTTGCGCCACGGTACCAGGTATAACAATTGAAGGGGCATAGGACTCCACAGTTGTAGTAAGTATCTGAACAATACTATTAGAAACTTGTACATTATGATGAACTGTTGATGTTGGTGTAGAATCACCAAAAAACCTTGGCATGTTTTTTCCTTGTTTAAAATCATGATGTTAAAGTTGCGCTACTACTATACTCCCCTTATTTAAATGATATCAATGGGGCAAACATTCATTTTAATTTTCATATAAATAGCCATCAGCTAGCTCCTAATTTTCCTAATTTTCCTAATTATTGAGCGATTTTTATTAAGCTATGGTTGGGACTAATTGACGTCCATTTCAATTTATAATAGCGTATTCATGTTGTATGAGGTTATGGATTAAATAGTTAAGGATAATGATGCGCTTACTTAATAAATTATTTTGTACTAGTCTTGTATTACCCCTTGTTTGTTCCGCTGGTACTATGGGTAATGTAGGTCCTTCTAAGCTCTGGTCTATCCCTATTCAAGGGGGCTTTTTTGGGGCATCTCAAGGTAAAGAACAGCACGTTGATATTGATGGCCTGATAGGTAACGACTATACCGTAGACAACAACTCGCAAATTAGTGGACTTGTCGGTGTTGGTTTATATTTTAATGGTCCCTCTTACAATTGGTTTCAGCTGTCTTATGGAGTTGATGCTTTTTATTTAGGGAAAACCACAGTACGCGGCGATATTATTCAAGAGGACTTGTTTACTAACTTATCTTATAAATACAGCATTCAAAACGTGCCTGTTTATGCCGCAGCCAAAGCACTGATATTCACAAATAACCCCAGGTACAACTTCACAATAGATGCGGGGATTGGCCCTAATTTTATGTGGACTTCTGACTATCATGAAACCCCATTAGAAGACTTTGTTATCCCTGATCATGCATTTAAAGGAACCTCCACAACGAGTTTTTCTGTCACAGCTGGGGCTGGAATTCGCTTAAACAATATAATTGGGCCCATGCCATTGGAATGTGGTTATCGTTTCTTTTATTTAGGCCAAGGTCATTTAAATAGGGTTAATGATCAATACCTCGATAACTTAAATACCGGTGATACCTACGCCAATGCCCTGGTGTGTGCGGTAACTATATAAATCATTGATTTAAAAAAGGATTTTACATGGTAAAAGGACTCGTGATAAAGGGGATATGGCATGTTGTTTTTCTTGTTTGCATCCATCATGTTGTTTCGGCAGCCCCTAGCCCTGGTCGTTTTTTTACCATTTCCAGTTATGGATCGCCCGTTGATGTTGATGTGACCTTATGCCTCAACGTCAAAGGGAAAGTGCCTACAAGTTGCCAAGAGTATACTGTTTCTGCGGTTAATTTAAGTTTATTAACTGTGCCTATGCATATCTATCCCTATGCTGGAATTAAGATTAATTCTCCTTATTACTCAATCGGTTCAGGGTGCACTCCGTTAAGTAATGGATTTTGTATGTTTTACGTGAGTCACCGATCGTCAGCAACAATTCAGATTAAAGCGCCTGATTATATTATTATTGGTGCAGGTACTGCGGGTGCTGTTTTAGCGAAAAAATTAAGTGATGACATGCACACTTCTGTCGTGGCAATACAGAATGGGCCCAATCTGAATCAAGATCCGCTGATTAATCTTTCAAAAAATGCCGTTATTACGGTGGCATCAGGATTAATTGGACCGCCACTTTATGCACTTTCTGACACAATTTCACAACAATTTGCTGATAATCGGATGTTAAATTGGGTTTATGCAATACCGCTGGGTGGAGCATCATCGATCAATGCGGGCGCTTGGTGTCGTGGTACGAATCAAGTTTATTCGCAATGGGAAACATTAGCAGGGCCAAACTGGTCGGTGGCCAATATTCAGAATGCCTATGTTGAATTAGAAAATTATACCGGTCAAACGACTAATCCTGCTGCCCGAGGCTTTAGTGGACCTCTTCCGGTTCGGCAAGAGGCTAGTCCCACCCAAGTTTCAATTAAATTCTCACAAGCCATTATGAATGCTACGGGAGTGGGGCTTGTTCTGGATTATAATGATCCCAATACCCCTATCGGCGCTTCGACACAGGTGCAATATACGCAAATGGGTGCAAATGGGGCGTTACGTGCAAGCAGCTCCATTGTTTTTCTGAATAGTGAAGTGATGGACCAACAAGGAAATGGAGTAAATGGGCGTCAATTACATGTACTATTTAATGCTACTGCAGATAATGTGATTTGGAGTGGAAATACTGCCGTTGGTGTTAGATATTATCAGGATGGTATGAAGAAGGGGCTCAATGCAGCAAAGAGTCTTTATGCAACAAAAGGAATCATAGTCAGTGCGGGAATTAAGAGTAGTTCAATTCTTATGCGCTCTGGGGTTGGTCCGGCCTCATTATTGCAATCGCTCAACATTCCTGTGGTTTATGATAACCCGAACGTAGGTCAGGGATTGGCTGATCAACCACATGTGATACTGATTTATACGTCGAATCCTAATGATACTCCTTCATCGTATTTGCTGCAGATTGCAGGCAATATTATTTCTGCTTTAGCCAATACGCCCATTGGCCAAGAACTTATTAAATATATTGGTTCTCAGGTGAATGTACCAAATGGTTTATTTGCACAAATTGCTTGGTTGCCAGATCCTAGTGGAGCCAATCCTGGAGTACGTGCGGTGCGATTTGCCTCAATAAATCCAATTCCTGGCATCACCGTGGTCTTCTTGGATCTGGTACAACCAGTGAGTCGTGGTTCTATCGTGATTAAAAGCAGAGATCCTTTTGTAGAACCAGCTATGAACTTAGGCGAGTTTCAATCGCAATCTGATCTCGCGCTTTATATCAGTACGATGCAAAATTACATTAAGAATATCAATGCTCAATTACAAAGTATTGATCCGACTTATCAGATGATTTTCCCCGATCCTGGGTTGCTTGATGATGTTCCGCAGTTAACTGATTTTATAAGGCAAGAAGTGGGGAGTAACATGGTTTTCCAAAGCCATTGTCGTATGGCACCCTTAAATCAAGGAGGGGTTGTTGACAGTACAGGCCATGTATATGGGGTGCAAAATCTTATTGTGGCGGATGCTTCTGTTGATCCTGTTGCGATGGATGGTACTCCTATGGCCACAGCTTATTTAGTTGCTGCAAATATAGCAAAAATGTTACAGGGACAATAAGTTCTACTATCTTGGCCAAAATGACGCGATGTTAAGTGCTCCGATACTCACATACTTAGTGTATGCCGCGTTTCGGTGCGCTAAAATCACATCATTTTGGCCGAATTGTAAACTGACCTTAGGAGTGCAGATACTGTCTTTAATCTTAAGGTTTATTTTTAAAGACAGTATTTACAATCAAAAGGCTATTTATTTTAATAAGGCTAATCGATATGTTCCTATTTCTTGAAAGCCAAGTGATTTATAAGCACGTACAGCAGCACGCTCATTGCTGAATAGAATAGCTCTTTTGATTTGTTTCACCATCGCTTGTTGTAGGCAAAAATACACAGCTATTCTGGCAAAACCTTTATTTCTTAAAGGAGGGGGGGTATAAACTGGACCGATTTGCACAATATCCGGTAACTGGGCATTGAATCCACATAGTGAAACAGGGATATTATCTACAAATAAAACCCACCGATTTTGACTCAGCCGCGTATCTTGAATTTCATCCATCACAGATTCTTCAAGTTTAGGATCGCCAGCGTCATCTCCTAGTGCTTCTATATGATAAGCAATAAGCCATTCTTTGATGACCCCTATATCACACTCTTGCATTGTTTTGAGGGCGCAATGATATAAATGCATTGCTTTGGGTATTATCATCTGTTCAAGATTAAGTAAGAATAATTGTTCTTGATAATTAATGGCGAATTCAGACGAGGATAACTCCAGCTTATCCATGACAAAACGAGCTTGCGAATCTTCGCCTAATATGCCAGCAATTGCTCTTGTTCTTTTCAGTTTAAACGTATCAACCAAAGCGGATAATATGGAAAAATTTTCAGCTTGCATCATGACATTTCCATTCCAATAATGCGCTAAAACCCCATTAAGTTGGGTATTCTCAAACGAGCCATAATATTCGCCATGAAATGGTGCATCCTGATAGGTGATTCCTGAGTAATATAAATTGTTCCTCATGAACATGGTCGTTTCTTGATAATGATTGAGATAGGATGACAATTCCTCGATATGTGATTGGTCTAGTTTTTTTATCTCGATCATGATGTTCCCCATATGATGCATCTTTTTGAATATATTCTATTCATCAATAGGAAAGCAAATTTGCTGAAATATGAGCACTCATGCTGGTTGGATTATTGGATCCAACCAGCATGTAGAGTTTGTTAAGAAGGTATTAGTTTCCACTAACTTCCAGTGTAAAATCGATATTACCGCGGGTAGCATGGCTATAGGGACAAATCTTGTCATGTGTTTCCTGTACCAACTCACGTGCCTCAGCGGTTGGCAGGGAAGGGACATTGACATTCATTTTCACCGCAAGGCCAAACCCACCACCTTCACGTGGTCCAATAGAAACGTGGCATGTTACAGTTGTACCCTCAACATTTTTTTTGTGCTGGCTTGCCACAAATTCCAATGCGCCACCAAAGCATGCTGCATAACCAGCAGCAAAAAGATGCTCGGGAGTTGTCGTGTTAGGTAAACCCCGGCCTCCCATCTCTTTGGGAACAGAAAAATTGGCGCTCACAGAATGATCCGTAGTTTCCGAATGGCCATTTCTCCCTCCTGTATTAATCGCTGTTGCAGTTACTAGAGGTTTTATGGTGTTGGCTGACATGTTTTACTCTCCTTGTTAATAAGTTATTTGGGGCAACCTTTTAATCACAAAGCATTGTTCTTGCCTCGAAAAGAAGTTCCCAATCAGTATAGTTTATTTATGTGGTACGCAATACTCTCAAAAATCTTTTTCCTTCAGTTAACCCCAGAGTGGCTGAAATTACTGACGGAACGCCCTATGGGCGCAACAACGCTTGCTGGTGCAAATGGTGCCGCGTCAACCGATATTATGGAAAGCATGTTGCTGAAATTGCTTAGGCTTTGAAAATAGGATGCCAATCTCTAGGTAATTCTTAAATGATATGTGTAGGTCGGACCTTGGCGCGACAATAGCGAATTGTTTTCGAGAATAATTTTGGTTTTGTCGGGCCAAGGCCCGACCTACGCTAACTTAATGTCATTGATGCAAAGGTAGCTTCTTCCAGTTTCTCTTCTTCTTTTTTTAAGCTCACAATTTCTTTTCCTAGTTTTTCTCGCTGGACTTTCATGTCCCAAAGTTTGCGATGAGCTCCATTGGTGATTTCTTTCTTAACCTCTTCAATTTGTTTCGGAGAGAGCTCTTGTGTATGGCGATAGAATGCATACAGTTGCGCACATATCTCCTCAACTTTTTCCTCTTCAGTCAGTTTCTCACTGTCTGGCTTTAAGTGAAAATCAATTACACAACATAATGTGGCGCGTACGTTGTTCATATGCAATGCAGTTGCAAAGGCACGATAAGCAGCACTGTTGCGAACAAATAAAGGAATCAGCGGATTTTGTAAACTCCAAAAACCATCAAGTCGAATAACCTGAATAGGCATGTTATTCATCAATGCAAGCTTGGCTACCCCGGTGTAGACTCTGGGTGGCTCTTGACCGATTCTTGAAAAATTACCTTGCGGGAACAGTGCAACGCAACCCTTTTCTTTCAGTACTTCACTTGCTTTTTCTATCGCGCCAGCATTAGCAGTTCGTCCTTCACCTTTCTTTGCAGTGGCTTCTACTGGTATCGTTTGAAACATCTTCAGAAAACGAGCAACGCCGGGCAGGCCATTAAAACCCGTTGTGGCAAAAAAACGAGGTGGTTTGCCCTGCATTTTTGAGGCGACAACCGCTGCATCTACTAGGCCAGATTGATGTGGGCCTATGGCAATGAGGCTGCCTTCATCTTTTGTGTTATCAATCTCTAAATCGCCACTCTTTGTATGCATCATACGCATCATAAGCACCAAAAGGCCGGCTGCGACACGGGCAAAACGATCTTCGTAGTTAAGACGATTCTTCGACTCAGCGTATTTTAGAATGACGGCACACGTTGCTAAAGCAAGGCCTGTCAGCAGGATAAATTGCATATAAGCACTTGAGAAAGAGTCATCATTATTTTGATCGAAATGGCTATACATATGAACTACTCCTTGATCAGGGACAAATTGATTTTCGTGATTAATAAATTTAACCACACTCCTTTAAAATAAGATTTTGGTTTGCTGAACGTACTTTTGATGAGCTAGTTCTAACCAAGAGTTGCTATAGTACCTTTAAAATTGATGATGTCAATTAAACGGTGTAGGTCGGGCTAAGGCCCGACAATGCAAGCGCTGTCTGTTTTTACTATCATTTTTAGCCTGGTAATTTACGGAAGCTAACCGCTAAGCGGTTCCAGCTATTAATAGCGATAATTGCCATAGTGAGATCAACGAGTTCTTTTTCATGGAAACAAGTTAGGACTTCATTATAAATATCATCAGGAACATGGGACTCTGGTAATAAGGTAACTGCCTCCGTCCAAGCTAAGGCGGCGCGCTCGCGTGTATTAAAAAAAGGAGATTCTCTCCATACGACTACTGAATGAATGCGGCGTTCAGTGTCACCTTCTTTTACTGCTTCAGCACTGTGCATATCAACACAATAGGCACAGCCATTAATTTGCGAGGCACGTAGTTTAACCAGATTAAGAAGAGATGATTCTAACCCACAACTGGTGACATACTTTTCAACGCCTAACATCGCTTTAATCGCATCTGGTGCGGATTTATAAAAATCAATTCTTGTATGCATATGATTCTCCCTAAAATTTTTAATCAGATACCCTTATAATTTATAGCATGTCTATTCACTATCGAGTGTAACCTTGCGTGTCATAAAGCAAGGTCGGTATCAAGAAACATAGATTAGGCTTACTCTTGCTATGAAACATATAAAAAAATAAAGTATGAGTTTATTTCTTATTCAGGAAGATCATATGAATTTGCTTAATCAAATCATGAGTAAAAAAGCAAAATCTTTTGCCCTATTCTTAACTGTGCTTTTTGCTAAAAGCATGTATGCGAATGACAGTTCGTTTGGTGGTAGTGGTGCGTTGCCAATTCCTATATCACAACCTGACATCAAGATGGTTAAAGAAGTCATTATAATCACCGGCAAGAACTTAAATAATTCTGAATGGGATGGTTCCTGGCATTTTAGTTGTGATTTCCAATTTAAAAATACCTTAAACAAAGCGCTCAAGGTATCTATGGGCTTTCCTTTTCCAATCAATAATGGAATGAGTGAGATCGCTCTTCCCCAAGGTCAAAAAACCAGTGAAGGAAAAGCCCTGGTTTATGATTTCCAGGTGCGCGTGAATGATACTCCGGTTTCTTCACATAGAGAAAAAATTGCTCCGAATGAGGAAAAAAATTTAAATTACGAAGATGCTTACTTATGGGATACCACCTTTCCATCTCTGGCAACCGTCAACATTCACCATGATTATGTGACTGGGGCAACTTATGATGTAATGGGCTATCATTGGGTGTCTTATGTTCTCAAGACCGGAGCACTATGGCATGAGAATACCATTGGGCATACACAATTAGAGGTTATTCCCAACACGCCTACACGTCTGTGTTCTGAAATCAATCCTAAAGAAGAATATCTTCAGCCTACACCGGCTGGTATCAAGATTGTTGGTGATGGCAAAAATAGGAAATATGTATGGGATCTGGCTCATTTTCAACCTAAGTCCGATCTGTTGCTGTGCCTATATACACCAATAAGCTATGTTCGTCATACCATGATTTATCCCGCACTCAATTCAGAACATCCTGCGCATGCTTTAGCAAAATTGAGCACTAAAGAATTGCAGATTTTACGCAATACAATTTATGCTCAATACGGACGACAATTTAACTCTCCTGATTTACAAAGTTACTTTAAAAAACAATGGTGGTACGAGCCCAATCCTGATTATTCAGACAGTCAATTAACTGAAGAAGACAAAAAATTGTTATCGTTGATTAATCAAGTGCATAAAGCATAGCCAGGGGTGGTCTGTGTGGTACTTCGAAGCATCGAAACCCCGAGTTTCACTCCGTTGTACCCAGACTACGCGCCAGATAAAGATTTATTTCTTTAATCCATATCCCGTTTTAAAAATCCAGCTAATAATTGCCAGACATATTACGGTAAATGTTAAAATCATGGTGACACTAATGGTGAGACTCACATCACTATGCCCGTAAAAGCTCCAGCGAAAGCCGCTTACTAAATAGACAACTGGATTTGCTAGTGACACGTGATACCAGAAGGGAGGTAGCATATGAATGGAATAAAAACTGCCGCCAAGAAAGGTGAGCGGTGTAATGATGAGGAGCGGTATCAGTTGCAATTTTTCAAAGTCATCGGCCCATATGCCTGTGATAAAGCCCAACAGGCTAAAGGTCACGCTGGTCATAATTAAAAAAAATGTCATCCAAAACGGATGTGCAATATGCAGTGGCACAAAAAACCAGGCTGTTGTGAGTACAATCACTCCAATGATCACCGATTTCGTTGTTGCTGCACCCACATAGCCTAACACTATTTCGACAAAAGAAAGCGGGGCGGAGAGAATTTCATAGATAGTGCCTGTAAATCGCGGAAAATAAATGCCAAATGATGCGTTGGATACACTTTGTCCCAAAACGGTTAGCATAATCAGGCCCGGCACAATAAAAGCACCATACGGTATGCCATTGATATCTTGCATGCGGGAACCGATAGCAGATCCAAACACAATAAAATAAAGGACAGTCGAGATTACCGGAGAGGCAATGCTTTGCCCAAGAGTACGCAACATGCGCGCCATTTCAAATGTATAAATTGCACGAACACCACGTATATTCATTTTGTCTCCAACAATCCAATGAAAATATCTTCTAAGCTGCTTTGATGACTATTAATGTCCTTGGGGCGTATGCCATGCGATTTTAGACTATCCAATACCTCTGAAATATCATTCTCCGCTTCAGCATCATAAGTCAAAATCAATTTGCCACCGTTGTCATTCTTTTCCAGCGTCAACGGATAGTCTTTTAATTCTGGGGGTATGGTTGCTAGTGGCTCGCGTAAAACGAAAATTATCTGGTGTTTACCCATTTTCTGCATTAACGTTGCTTTATCTTCAGTCAGAATTAAATTGCCTTTATTAATAATACCCACGCGGTCGGCCATTATTTGTGCTTCTTCGATGTAATGCGTGGTGAGAATAATCGTAATACCCGTTCCGCGTAAGGTACGTACTTGCGCCCACATGGATTTACGTAGTTCCACATCGACGCCTGCTGTAGGCTCATCTAAAAAAAGAATCTCAGGTTCGTGTGATAGCGCTTTGGCTACCATGACTCGGCGTTTCATCCCACCCGATAAATGTTGAATCTGCTCGTCTTTTTTACTCCACAGTGAAAGACGCTTCAGTAGTTCCTCAATATATAAAGAATTCTTTGCCTTGCCAAATAAACCTCTGCTGAAGGTCACTGTGTCCCATACTGTTTCAAATGCGTCAGTCGTGAGTTCTTGGGGGACTAAGCCGACAGCCGCGCGTGCCTCGCGGTATTGGGCGATGTTATCATAGCCCGCTATGGCAACAGTGCCACTAGTGGGTTGCACAATGCCGCAAATGGCATTAATGAGCGTTGTTTTACCTGCGCCATTCGGACCAAGCAACGCAAAAATTTCACCCCGGCGAATCTCTAGGTTGATATCATCTAGTGCTTTAAAACCATTGGCATAAATCTTTTGCAGCCCTGTAATCGAAATAGCAATATCGTTTGGCATGAATGGCGTTACTCCCTTGAAGATAATTATGCGGCCAACGAGAATTATATGCTACGCTCAATTTCAGTTACTAGCCATTATCCTAAGTAAAAGTGGGTTGGGCCTTGGCCCGACTTACGACAGTAGATATTCATAGTGGAAGCCAACAGTTTTTTTTACGATAATTAAGATGTACCTTTATCAAACAGAGCAAGCTGATGAAAATTAACCACATTAAAAAAGAAGTAAAACTATTTTTACTTAATTCTTTTAGAGTTAAGGATATTGGTTATGCGGATAATCTTTTTGATACAGGGGCGATGCATTCGTTATTTTTCATTCAATTATTAGTTTTTATCGAGAAGAAATATAAAATTGATCTTGAGGTTGGTGAGTTTGAGCCAAAGCAGTTAACGAGTATTGATGCGATTGCTGACTTTATTGCGAATAAACTATAATTCAAATGGTTACTGATAAAGTTTTGGCCGGATCAATGTATGTAGAAATGGACACACGACATGAAACAAAAAAAACTGACTCTTCTTGGTGCAGGGACAATGGGTACAGGCATTGCCCAGCTGTTTGCACAATGTGGATTTTATGTCACCTTAATTGATAATCTCCAATCGCAATTAGATATAGCAAAAGATGTTATAGCTAAAAATTTACACTATTTGTTATTAACGCAAAATGTGCCCTCGAAACATTCCACTGAAACAATATTGGCATCAATTTCTTTTACAACACAACTCGATGAGCTTAAGCACTCTGAATACATTATTGAAAACATCCCTGAACATTGGGAACAGAAAAAAACGTTATACCAGGTATTAAATGAACAATGCAGTACAACCTGTATTTTTGGGGTAAACACATCGTCCATCTCGATTACTAAAATCGCATCACTTGTTGCGCATCCTCAACGCGTTATAGGGACACACTTTATGAACCCAGCGCCATTAATGCCTATGGTCGAGGTGATTAAGGGGTATCACACTGACGAATTGACTATAGAAAAAACCAGGTCGCTACTTGAGCAAGTTCATAAAAAAATGATTGTTGTAAAGGATTCCGCTGGTTTTGTGAGTAATCGGGCAATGATGATTTTTATTAATGAAGCCATTTTTATGGTACAGGAACACATTGCTTCAATCGAAGACATTGATATTTTATTTAAACAATGTTTTGGCCATAAAATGGGGCCATTACATACGGCAGATTTGATTGGTTTGGATACGGTTCTCTATTCTTTAGAATCAATATATTCACAGCTCAATGATCCAAAGTATCGACCATGCTGGTTATTAAAAAATATGGTCGATGCCGGGCTTCTTGGGCAGAAAACGAAAAAAGGATTTTATCAATATGAATAAGGTTTGTTTAATGCATTAGCTTGAGCCAAAAGTTACCCGTTATCGCGGGATTGTATCTGTTAGGTAATTCGTTGCCAAAGCTCAAGAATCGTAGGCTGGGCTGTTAAGCCCAGCATGTAACATTGCCAGCTAAGGATTTGGAGTGTAAGAATTAACTCTGCAAATGCTGGGCTTAACAGCCCAGCCTGCCCGTGCTATTTTTGTCAACGAATTACCTAATATATACAGGGATGACGCGGCAGTGTTTTTCACTCAAGCCAGCAAATTGTAAACAAACCTTAAGATCCTAAGGAGAGGAATTTTGCCTAACTACCAACCTCAATATGTGAAACAACAGCAACTCTTTAAGCAATTTATAGAAAGTTGCTTGCATCCTTATGCATCACGTTTTGATAAAGAACAACAGATTCCGCGCGATTTCTTTTATACATTAGCCCAAAATGGTTTTTTAGGTGCGGGCATTCCTAAACGATTTGGTGGGCAGCAATGGGATGAATTGACTGTTGGTATCATGCATGAGTCGTTTGCTAAAGAGCTGTGTTCCATGGCAAATATTTTAACTGTACTGGGCATGGTGAGTAAGTCGCTTATTCAGTTTGGTTCCGAGGTGCAGAAACAAACCTGGCTACCTCAGATTGCATCTGGGGACGTTTTAGCAGCATTGGCATTAACTGAATCAAATGTTGGTAGTGATTTGGAACATGTTGAAACTCAGTTGGTGGATAAAGAGGATGCATTCATTCTGAAAGGGAGCAAAAAATACATCACTTTAGGACAAATCGCGGATTTATTTTTAGTTTTAGCAAACTGCCAAGATCAACCCACAGCGATTCTTGTCGAAAAAAGCACACCAGGCGTAACTATTTCACCTATGTCTCATTTTTTAGGGTTACGCTCTAATATGTTGGCAGAAATTTCTTTTGATAATTGCCGTATTCCCAAAACCAATGTATTAGGTCGTATTGGTATGGGGCTTAGCTATGTTGTCCAAGCAGCTTTGGATGAAGGGCGCTATACAACCGCATATGGATGTGTTGGTCTAGGACAAGCATGCTTGGATGCAGCACTTCGCTATGCGCAAGAACGAAAACAATTTGACCGTACCTTAGATGAGCATCAGTTAATTCAAAAAATGATTGCTGAAATGATTGTGCAGGTTAAAGCTGCCCGCGAATTGTGTTTTTATGCGGGGGTGCTGAGACAACAAAAAAATCCGGCATACATTGCAGAAACTTTAGTCGCCAAATACGCTGCGTCAAAAATGGCTGTTTTTGTATCAAATCATGCACTGCAAATATTTGGTGCAGCGGGTTTTGAGGAAACATATCCTGTTGCACGATATTACCGAGATGCTAAGGTCATGGAGATCATCGAAGGAACCTCACAAATGCACGAAATTCTTATTTCTAAGCTTTGCAGCAATTCATAGAGGATGTTTTATAAAATGAACTCTTCAGTGCAGTACACAACAATTTTCTCCTTATTCGAGGAACAAGTAAGGAAAAATCCAGAAAATACTGCTATTTTCCTAGAAGATCGCCACATTTCGTATGCGGTCTTTAATAAACAAGTCAATCAATATGCACGGTACCTGCAAAGGAAAGGGCTGCCATTAAATGGAATTGTTGGCATTCAACTCCCGCGTTCTTTTGAAATGCTCGTGGCTATTTTTGCGGTATTAAAAGCGGGAGGTGCCTATTTACCAATCGATCCTCTAGCGCCCGTACTGAGAAATCAAACCATCATTGAAGACAGCCAAATCCAATTTCTAATCGTAGATGATCCTTCATTATTAACTGCAAAATCTGGATTAGATAATCTTCAGGTATTAAGCATTCGTGATCAGGTGTGTGATGAGAAATGCCATAATTTAAATCTACTGCGAGAAAAGCATGATTTAGCTTATGTGATGTATACCTCAGGAACTACCGGAAAACCCAAGGGGGTTATGATTTCGCATCAGGCTCTGGCTAACCGAATTCTCTGGATGCAAAACACATTTCCCTTACAAAGCCATGATGTTGTGTTTCATAAAACACACACATGTTTTGATATTTCTGTTTGGGAGACTTTCTGGTGGTCTGTTGCGGGCGCAGGAGTGGCCCTTTTGCCACCCCAAAAAGAACATGACATTAAGTTATTTATTCAGATGATAGAGCACTATCAGCTTCATGTTATTCATTTTGTACCTTCTGTATTACGTATCTTTTTAAGTTATATTGAGCAGGATTTTTCAATGAATCGCTTACGATCTTTAAAGTATGTCTTTTCAAGCGGAGAAGCGCTTGATGCGCGAAGCGCTAATTTATTTAATAAGCTGTTTCAAAACCAGGGAACACAATTAGTTAATTTATATGGCCCTACAGAGGCCACAATAGATGTTTCTTATTTTATTTGTGAGCAGCACAAGCGCTATCGAACTATCCCAATTGGAAAACCTATCCAAAATACGCAATTATTTGTGTTAGATGAGCAGCTTAATTTAACGGGTTTCGAACCTGGGGAACTATTCATTTCTGGAATTGGATTAGCTCAAGGTTATTTAAATAACCCAGAGCTTACCCAGGCATCTTTCATAGATAATCCTTATCTGCCTGGAGAAAAAATGTATCGTACTGGCGATATAGTTCGTTGGAATAAAAAGCATGAATTATTATTTTTAGGCCGCAAGGATGATCAGGTAAAAGTACACGGCATACGCATTGAATTAGGAGAAATACAATATCATTTATTAGAGCACCCCAACATCCAGGATGCAGTTGTTGTCTGTGAGAAAGTGAGTTTTTTTGAGCCTAGAATGGTCGTATTTTTAGTAGCGCATAACAAGCAAATAGAGCTTAGTAGCGCTGAACTGAAAGCGTTTTTAAAAACCAGAATTCCAGATTATATGGTTCCTGAGCACTACATCTGGTTAAGTACATTGCCTATAAAAGAAAATGGCAAAATAGATAAAGAGAAGCTATTGAGTTCCATTTAATTAGCGTAACTCTGCTGACAGAAATGACCTATACTTAAAATTAAAAGACAGTTGTTGTAGTAGACGGTAATTCAGACTCAGTTACCCCATTTATATACCATCTAATTAGTGTCTATTAAATTGCGCGACCAAAGAAATGGAGCCTTTAATAATGAATGCAAATGACCACTTAAACAAAGTTGCTATTGTAGGTATGGCTGTAAAACTTCCTGGTGCTAATGATCTTGATGAGTATTGGGATCTATTGAGGTTTGGCAAAGAAGCAGTGACTAAACTTTCTGCCGAGCAATTACAGGGATCAGGTATTTCCGAGCAATTAATCGTTGCACCCAATTACAAACCATACAGAGGTATCTTAGATAACTTAGAAGCATTTGATACTCCTCCATTGGCAAATACTAGCAAAAATTTTGAAGCGTTAGGCGTGCAAGGCAAAGTGATGTCCCATTTAACGCATCGTGCTTTGAGTTCCATGAGCAGTAATGCAAATGGCTTAATCAAAAACACTGCTGTTTATATTGGTACAAATAATCAGCCATCCTCTCATTTCTTAGGCTCCGCCTATTACCAGGCGATTGATACACAAAAAGCAATAGAGAGGTATTATTCAAAAGTAGTTGCACCTTATATTTCTTATCAATTTGGATTTCAAGGAAGCTCCATTGATTTATATACGGCCTGCTCATCTTCTTTAACCGCGGTGATACAAAGTTGCCGAGAGTTAAATAGTCATCAATGTGATATGGCTATTGCTGGGGCGTGCTTAATCGATTTGCCCCAGGAGGTTGGGTATATTTATGAAGAGAACGGATTATTTTCCTCTGACGGTCATTGCCATTCTTTTGATGCTTCAGCCTGCGGTACTTTATACTCAAATGGTGCTGGCTTAGTTGTTTTAAAGCGACTTGAAGATGCAATTGCTGATCATGATGAAATCCATGCGGTTATTATTGGATCTGCTATGAATAATGATGGCAATTCGTCAAAAGAAGGATTTATGGCCCCAGGAATTCATGGTCAATATACGTGCATACAATCGGCTTGGAAAAATGCAGGGATTGAGCCCAGTGATCTTGATTATATTGCTGCTCATGGCTCCTCAACCAAGCTTGGTGATGCAACAGAAATATACGCACTGAAAAAAGCATTTAAAGACGTTACAGGAACAAATCGTTGCCCACTAAGCTCGGTAATCAGCAATCTAGGCCATACGGGCATAGTATCTGGCATGGCTTCAATCATTAAAACAGTACTGATGCTCCAAAATAAAGCAATAGTTCCTTCAATTAATTTTGAAACCCCAAATCCAGATTTCATGTTGGAGGATTCCCCCTTATATATTGCTACTCAGTTACACGACTTCCCCCAAATAAAAGACCACTATTTAGCAGGGGTGTCTAGCTATGGTGCGGGTGGAAGTAACACGCATCTAGTTTTGCGTAGCTTCGTGTAACTAATTGTCGTTATAGCTTGGCGCAGCGTAGTGGAACCTAGGATTAAGCAAGTGTAGGTCCAGCCGATGATCATTCATCACTCAAGTTCGACTTCAATGGTATAAAACGATTCAGTTTGCCCGAATACAAATAGATAATTTCAGGTACTTCAATAATGCTTATTTTGGCATCATGGAATCCAACTTTGCTTAAACGTGTGCGTATATTGTTTTGGAGCTGAAGCTTGTTGATATAACCCGTGGTTACAATCTTAATATTGGCCCCCTCTATTGTTTGTTCGACTTGATATTCTAGAATATTTTTTTCTGGTAACAGCGCACCCAAAAAAAGCGAGTGATGAACAAAAATATTGCCTGGATAATTAAAGTCACACCCAGGTCGACCTTTAGGTGCTTTGATAAGCTGATGTTGAATACCACAATCACAGGTTTTATTTAAAAATAAAATTTCATCGGCGTTTTCATAGCGGATGAGTGGCAAAGTATAATTATATAAATTAGTTATATACACCTTGGTTGCCATAACTCCTGTATCAACAGGGCAATTTTGTGCATCCAATGGCTCAATAATGCATAGATCATCATTCAAATGCATTTCATCCGTATTCGCTCGGCAGTTTAGTCCTACCATCCCTTCAGTACAGCCAAAAATATTAAACACATCCACTTTAGGCCAGGTTTCTTTGATTAACGCCAATGTTTGTTCAAAAAGTGGTTCTCCGCCAAGAAAAAGAATCGTGGGCTCAATTTTTATTTGTCCTTTTTGCACTAATTGACATACTTTGTGAATGTATGACGGAGCGGCAGTCAAGATATCAGGACGAATTTGATTGAGACGAGTAATGACTACGTTTAAGGGGGTTATCGCCATGGGCAGGAAGTAGGTATTTTCATTATGTCGCCCAAAGGTTTTTGCTAAAGAGTAGGCGGCAACAGCTGTGTTTGCTACAAACAAACTCACCATTTTTGAATGTTCATTGAGTTTTTTAGTGATAAGCTGCGTGCGTTCATGGTTATAGAGTGGAAAGCGGAAAAATGCAGTGTGAAATGTAATCCACTCATCCCAATCATAAATAAATATGCCTCGTTTGCCACTGCTTCCCCCTGTTGCCACGGCATGATAATTAGAAAATAGGTACAAGGTATCGAGCCTATCATTTTTTTGGCTCACATGCTGTTCAACTAAGGCTAAGGACAGCTTGGGATCGGTGACAATTGCATCCCAGTTTTCCATTAGAATGGTTTTATTTATCGTAGGAAGTTCGTCTAATCGTTCTTTGGTGAAGTGCTCTACGTTGATTTTTGCCAGTGTTTTTTTATACCAGGGAGATTTTGATTTAGCGTGTAGTAATAATGCTCTTAGTCTTTTATTGATTAGCTCTTGCAGTATTTCTTTGGAATAGTAGATTGCTTCTTGATTTTTTAGAAACTGTTTCTTGAAATCTTGAGTGTGTTGTAAGGTTAATTCACGTGGCGTTATTGACCTATAATTCTGCTCAGGGCGATGAAACAAATGATTGAGTCTATTTAAGAAGCGTGAAAAAGACATATAGTTACCTTTCTTAATGCTCTTGAGATCATTATTCCTTCCTTTGAAGCTTTCCCATGTTTTTAATCCTTTGATTGTAGTATAGATTGTTTTACATACGTTGGTTCAATATCGCCAAGCATAAAAATAAGAAAATTAAATTGGTGAGACCACTTTTAATTTTTGAAGAAATATGGCATCTATCATGACGCATATACTTATTTTTAATAAAGAGTCTAAAAAGGAGAAGGATAAAGATATGAACCCTACACAATATAGTGTTCAAGAAACACGAGCAAAAGATGTAAGTATTAAAATAAATCAACAAGAATTTGAAGTAAAAGGAGTGTGCAAAAGCTTTTTATTTACAAGTTCAAGTCTTTACAAACATAAAAGGAAACAACCCTCATGAATGAGAGTATTGATCAAAAACAACCACGCTCAAACGAAGAGCTCATTGATTTCAGAAAAAAACACTTTTTACCTACCGCTGGATTTTACCATAAAGAACCAATCCAACTTGTTAAAGCACAGGGAACGTATGTATGGGACTCTGAAGGAAAACGTTACCTTGATGCCATCGGTGGCATTGTGTGTATCTCAGCTGGGCACAATCATCCTAAGATCAAAAAAGCACTTATTGATGCACTAGAAGATGATGTAATACAACATACAAGTCTTCTTTATTTAAATCAGGCACCCATCGATACCGCAGAGCGTTTGCTTGAAGAAGCACCTAATGGCATGGATAGGGTATCCTTTACTAATTCCGGTTCAGAGGCTAATGAGCTTGCCATCATGGCAGCACGTCATGCAACTGGAGAAACGATGGTAGTGAATGTGCGTCACTCGTATCATGGCGGTACTTCTGCGGCACTTGCCTCATGTGGCCATTCAATCTGGCGCTTCAAAGCACAGCCAGTTACGGGCGTAACTTCTGCGGTTGAACCCTATTGCTATCGCTGCCCATTTAAACAAAAACCTGACAGTTGTGATCTGTCTTGTGCGAAAAATGTTGAAACAACCATTCAAAATTCGACACACGGAAAAATAGCTGCGTTTATACTAGAGCCCGTGATGGGCGTAGGTGGTTTTATTACTCCTCCGGATGACTATTTTACTGAGGTCGCCCGTATTGTGCATAATTACGGTGGTAAATACATTAGTGATGAAGTCCAAACTGGAGCAGGTCGTGGGGGCGGTGATGTGTTACTAACCAAAACTTTGGATATCGATGCCGATATGGTAACTATGGCTAAAGGATTAGGTAACGGTGCTGCAGTTGGGGCAGTCCTGATGAAAACTGAGGTTGCTGAAACGATGACTGGAAAAACGTATTTTAATACGTTTGCCGGTGACCCATTACAAATGATCCAGTCTAGACTTACATTGGAAATTATTAAAGAAGAACAGCTTGTTGAAAATGCACGAGTTATGGGCAATCAACTAAAAGATGGTTTCCAGCAATTACAAAAGAAACATCCCATCATTGGCGATGTTCGCGGACGTGGTTTGCTTTTAGGAATTGAGCTCGTCAAAGATCCTATAACAAAAACTCCAGCATCTGATGAAGCATTCCAGTTAATGGATCTGTGTAAGGATAAAGGGCTATTAGTTGGCAAAGGTGGACAGTATGGTAATGTCTTCCGCATAGCGCCACCGTTGACAATTAATCAGGAACAAGTGGATTTCATACTCACAACACTTGATCAATCTTTATCAGAGTTAGCACGACTGTATACTCTTTAAAAAATATGTCTCAGGTCGAGAAGACCTAAGGCAAGCGTACCCGTTTGCTTGCAAACGGGTACGCTTGGTTGTCTACGCGCATCCCAATTCACCCTGTGGTCAACATACCACAAGAAATACCGGTGACGGTTTTACTTAAAAGCGGTAAATCTTTTCTTTTCATCGCCTCAATCTGAATGAGATTCAAGGGATGAATCATGGTTGACCTGAGTTGAATACTTTCCCCAAGCCAAGGCTGATGAAAACAAAAATCTTCTTCACCCGTTATTTGATAGAAGAATAGGATGGTTGACTCTAGTTCTTCTTGAAAAGGCTGTAGATATTCATTGGAGCCAGCCAATTGGCATAAGTACTGTTCCCAGATAGGAAGGTACACTTTAGAAAGAGTGACACCGAGTTGTTTTACAAAGGCAGCAAAAAGGGCATTTTCCTTATAAAGCGCCTTAAGCCTAGTTTGTCCAGGCTCATTGAGTTCTGACCAGGTGGAACCCACACCCCACCACGTTGGGAAAAGAAGTCGAGTTTGAGTCCAGCATAAGATCCAGGGGATGGCTCTGAGTTTTCTTTGATCAGGCCCAGATTTCCGTTTAGTTGGGCGCGAGCCAATCTTCAGTTCTGTCAAAAAATGATAAGGTGATGCTTGTTCAATTGTGGGCCAAAACCATTCACTTTGAATCAGTTCTTTATATTTTTGGCTGACTTTTGCGGAAAATAATAATAATTCCTCGGGATAATCATTAGGCGTGTTTTTATCTTTTTGTGCATAGATATCAAGGAACTTGTCAATCTGACTTTTGAGGATCGAACTTGAACCAAATAGTCTTGCAATCATTTCGCCCTGAATCGTCACTTTATAATTAGCCATCACTTCCTTAGACCAAGAGGCGGTTTGCTCATTGATATCCCCACCTCCACGCTCAATACTTCCGCCAGACCCATGAAAAAATATGGGCCTTAGGTTCTTATTTTCCAGTGTAGACTGAATACTTTTGAAGCTTTTCGCAATCATGAGTCGGGAAGGAAATACTCCATTTTCTTTAGACGAGTCCGAATAACCCAGCATGACTTCATAGCTGCCATCCCATTGTGTCAGATGCTTTTGTCTAATATCTTCAGTGATTGAGTGATTTAGAATTGTATCAGCGCTGGTGAGCGCAAGTTGATTTTCAAACAAGGGCACAACAGGAAGAGCGTAGCTTCCAAAAATTCGTTTTACCAGACTAATGCCATTTTTTATGTCCTCAGCAGATTCAACCATGCTGAGGATAAAACCGCGTATATAATTTTTGGGATCCGTTCCATGAGTTATAGAGTAGACTTGCTCAAGCATTTTGGTAATCGTCGTTTTTTCTATACTTGTTAAACTCTCTTTTACAACGGTTGAATCCTCTCTGAGCTCTAAAGGGATCACCAGTGCGGGATAGAGCTGAAAAATACCGGAAATAACGGAGAACTGTTCGAGTTCGAAATGGATAAACGTTAAGGTGTTTGTTTGTATCGCAGTTAATTCTTTTTGGAATGCAGATACGGTTTCATAATCTCTTGATTGTATTTTTCTAAGAGCGTGTGCTTTTTCAATAAACTGGTGGATCTGATTTTCTAATGTTTTGTTTGCATTTAATGAGGTTGTGAGCGTGACGATCTCTAGTACTTCTTTAAGACTTTTTTGAATGTAGTCAATAAAAAAAGATCGAGAAAGCTCAAGGCTTTTAACCATGATTTCTTCGTTAACACCTGAGTGCCCATCTTTATCACCTCCTACCCAGGTACGTAATTGAATAGGAATGCCTTTGACTAAAAAGGAATGATAAAGTTTGATGTTGAGCGGGCTGAGTGCATATTGATAAATGTATCGAGCCTCATCTTCTACGCTTGGTTTTTCATAGTTGGCAATATTAATCTGCAGTGAGATTTTAAGCATTTGATCGAGATAAGACTCATCCATCAGATAGGGAGATTTCAGCGTGTCGACAAGATAGTCGCGAATTGCTTTAAACAACGTTAAAAACTCATTGGTACGCGCTTCTGTTGGATGTGCTGTTAAGACATAATGAATGCCTTGAGGTTTGTCAGTGTAGGCTTTTTCTTTTCTTTGGTTGATACGGAAAATGCGGTAGGCGTTTTCACAGGCATTAATGAGCTCCATCATGAGTGAAAACCCATGGGCAATTTGATAAAGCTGACTACTATCAAGTTGAGCAAGTTCAATTTGCAGGCCATGCAGCGCCTTTCTCAGTGCAAACGTTTTATTCCCAATTGTATCTTGCATGGATAGTCGTATTTGCTCAATGCGGTCGTATGTTTCTTTGCCATAGACGTCTGCAATGGCTTTCCCTAAACGAGTAAGGGACCAGGAAACCATATGACTGAGTTCTCTTGGCAGATGGGAGACATTTTGGTTCATCGAAACTCCGATTTCTAAGAGGGGCTGTCGTTTCTCGATTGTAATATACTTCCATGTACCGAAAAACATTTTGTTTTCAAGAGCATGTCGGGCCTACGCTTACTTCAGCTGATTCTCAACCTCAAATTACAGAGAGCGCTCTACCGTTGACTGATCCCTCATGGCTGAATGAGGCAACAATTTCGGGTTGAGTATTGATAAATTGGCTAACTCGTTCCTTTGCTTTTTCCCAATTGTCTTTGTTTAACGCATAAAAGTAGCCATTGTTATTGATCATATGAGTTAGCAGATGAGGAAAAAAGTTGATCATGCCAATACGTGGAGCAAAAAATAAAATATCAATATCTCCATTGTCTCCATTAAAGTTTTTTATAGCATCCAGAAGGTTAGGAAGATGTAGCGCGCCCACTAGCATGACGATAACATCAGGTTTATATAAAGAATGCTGTTCAGAAATTTGACTGGCTATAATTTGGTCACGAAGTTCCTGGTTTTCTTTATTTGCTGTATCTGCCGCGAAAAAAGGATATAGTTTTAAAGACGATTCAATAAGTTCCTTTCTACCGAGTTCTTTATCTGCATTTATTGGATAGAGTACTTCAATGCGTTCTTCATAAGGTATTTCCAGGGCTATTCTGCATGTAAGGTTTTTTTCTCTGATTATTTGTAAAACATACAATAAAAAACTAGGACCATGACATGAAAGATGCTCTTCTCCTATTAAAATCAACTTCATTTGTTTCACTACATTAATAATACACGCATTTATTATACTGATTCGTTATTAAGGAATGCTTAACTGTAGCAGTTTGTTTCTATTTCTATCATTGATGAGTCATGTTAGGTCGCCCTGGCCCATTTATTGGGTAAACTTTGCTGGGGTCATTGTGGGGTTTCTTATTACCCGCTATTGCATGAGCGAGCGTAATGCGGGAAATAGGTCTTAAGAACAATAGATCTGTTCTTATATACCACCACTTGTTTTGCTATGCTTCTAATAGTTATTAATATTAATTAGGGAAGATTTTGTCATGGAGCGAAATAAAATGAATGCCCCAAACCACAGGGAAGTTTTTCAATTTGATCCAGTAGCCAAAATTCTTCACTGGATTCTTGCGCTGTTAATAATAGGGATGTTGATTTTGGGATGGTATATGGTTGCCATTGGCCTTGAGCCTCGTAGTCACTGGTATTTCAACTTGCATAAATCAATAGGGATTATTGTAGGGGTGCTCGTTTTATTTAGATTATGTTGGCGTTTTTTTCACAGACCAGGGCCTTATTCAGTAACGCTTCCTTTATGGCAAGTTAAGGCTTCTAGGGTTGTTCATGGGTTGCTTTATGCATTGATCATTTTAATGCCCTTAACGGGTTTTTTAGGTGAGTCATTCAACAAGTTTGGCGTGGCCTTTTTCGGGTTGCCTATTTCAATTGGGGTGAATGTAAATGTAGATGCATCAAATCAACTCCTAAATATTCACGGGATTTTTGCCTGGATATTGTTAACCTTGATTATCATACATATTCTTGCGGCATTGAAACATCTGCTGATTAACAAAGATAACGTATTTAGAAGGATGTGGTTTAGCAAGCGCGGGTGAAATGAGGTGAAACCAGGGTTCTAGCTTTTCGAACATTCATAGAGGCTACGCTTGCTGGTAGCCAGAAAGTACTGGGTGAAGGCGAGGCCGTAACCCGAGGTTTCAGATAAAAAAAATCAGGATCCTCATTCTTCCCGGGTTCCGCGTCGCTTCACCAGGCCGCAACTCTCTCATACTGAGCTAAATGCGTTCATATTTCTGGTGCGCTTAGGTTTAGAATGATTTTCTTTAAGCACAGTCGGCTCGCCTTTTTTAGCGAAAAAACTTTTAGTGGAAAGCGGTGATTTTAATTCTGCTTCGCCTGCTTTTCTTTTTAATTGCTTGCGCGTATTTTTTGCAGGTCCATCTTCAAGTGTTTTCATTTTTTGTTGTTCTATTGTCGGGGCTCGGGGCGTATTTTTTGCCTTGGTTGAAGCAGCACGAGTTGGTTTACTATCCATTGCTTGATCATTGCCAGGTCTTTGGGAGACTGAGAACATTCTTCGTGCTGTACTCCTATTTAGTGCTTTTTTGTTTAAGGCAGATACTGCTTGTTCAGGAAGGTCTGGCGTTAGGCTAGGAGAGCTTGTTGTGGTTTTAATGCGCTTAGAGTTTCCACTGTAAAGCACGTCTAAAGAAGCGCTACATTCTTTTCTAGTAGGATAAAATGCGTTTAGAGTCGCTTGATGGAGCTCACTAAATGTTGTACATAGCTCTTGAATATCTTTATAGCCTTGCTTACCTTGTGCTGGATTACGTAACTCCACAACCACTGCTTTTACAGGATCCTCCTTACTCCCAAGATTAGCGATTGGTATAAAGCGGTCTGTTAAACAACCTATTGGATCTGCGGGGGCACAATCAGGATCTACAGGGATGCCTTGAAATGTTTGCTGATAAAAATCATCAAATAGTTCCATGAAAGAATCACATTTAAACATCAAATGTCCAGCATGCTCTTCAGTATTTCCTACTCCTCCATTAGCAATTTTTATAGCACGCTGACAAAAGGTTTTAATATTTCTTTTAGGAATATTCTTTAATAATTGCTGTTCATAAGGATGGAGTTGTTTAAAAAAATTCGCCAGTGTTGTTTTCATAAAATAGGGGAAAATAGACTTTTTCAGGGTATTCGCTAAGTCGATAGCAATTTCATTGACTTCTTTATCCGTTGGCGGTTTGCCTTCACCTCCTTTAGTGATTCTGGCTTTTTTATGTTGTTGGGCTATCCATAAAGCGTCTTGTTGAAATAATGTCACAAGATAATTTTCACTGGTGGAAATCATGGCTATTTCATACGCCATCCCTCTTAAGAAATCTTTAGCACCAATAGCGTTGCCAGGGAATTTGTAGGTTGTAAAAAATTGATCAGCGAGCTCGACCGCGGTGGCAAAAGTTTGTTGTTCATATTCTGTGAGCTTTAGATGTGGGCGGCTCTCATTAAAATCAGCTGCAACCTCTTTTTCGTTATCAAGAAGCGGAAATTCTGTGGCAATAGGGAACGTTTTTTTAACTTGAGGATCAAAAACACAACCTATAGGGATACTCATATTATATTGGGTGGTAAATACAGGATTATACTCAGGGTCTAAATCAGCATAGCTTAATTGTAAAACCCATCGAGCATCTTCTGGGAACTTAAATTCAAAATCTGGACCAGAGTTTTTAGGGTCAAAAATATCATGGGGTAAGGTTAAATATAGTTTAGTAGTAGTCCCTTTTAAGTCATTATAATAGGTAATAAAATCACTTAGATTAAGATAATGTTTTATACCCGATTCTTTTCTAGTTGGATGATGGTAATCTTTAAATTGGCTGCGGCGCAGCAGGGTTTTTTGTTGCGTTAACCAATCTGAATACGCTTTAGTAAGGTGCAACAGCTCTTCAGTATTGTGCGGTTCTGGACCAGAACGAAATTCAATAGAAGTTCTTTTGGGAAAGAGATTGCTCTCTTCAGAACGATTAGAATCTGTGGACATACAGAGTTTGTTCGCCTTATCCATAGGCTGAGCAATGATGTCATTATAGGCATCTTTAAGAGGGTGAAAGACAACTTGATCGGTAGACGGAATAAAATAATGTACGCCTAATGCGCCTTGGCCTAGATAATCAGCTAAGGTTTCAATTTCGGGTCCAGCGAGCATTTTTAATGGGCTGACACGCGCTTTTTCTTTTTTCATTCTGGCCATACAATCACTCATTAAAACTAAATGGTCAAAATTATAACAATCGAATATTATGAAGGTCAAAATAAATTTGCACTATGTTTTATATTGCAGGGTTAGAGTTGTTGCCATATGCAAATAGAAGAGAGATTTTGCGATCTAAAAAACAATGAAGTATGGATTTTGGATTTGCGCATGTTCATACGACTCACATGCATTGCTTTAACTTAAATGGTTTCATATAAGATCCTCGCAATTTCAATTGTGTGGTTATTTGGACTGTTAAATCCTTCGATATCCCACGCAGCTGAGCGTAGCGCTAAACAAAAAGCCCAAGCCTTAATGTGTTGTAGATCAAAAGGCAGCATTTCGGCAAGTACATTTAAACGCGCTTCGACTGTATTTTTCAAGGAATGCTTAGGAAAACAATCTAAGGGATTAAAAACCATTGGTCCTATTTCAGCGCAAGGGTTGCCAATATATCCGTGAGGATCGATGACACACCAAGAAGTACCGCTTTGTAAAATATTATCGTGATGCAGATCGCCATGTAGAATAATATCATGAGAGCAATCAGCACAAAGTTCTTTAAAAATAGATTCAGCGTGCTCAATGACATGTGTATCCAGATGTCCACGTAAAAAAGCAAAAGCAGAGATATGTTCAGAAATATGCTGATAATTCATTTTCTGATGTAAGGTATCAGCAGATTGCAAATCTAAAATAACTTGGGCAATTATTCGAGTTGCTTTTTCATCATGTCCTTCTTTTACAAGATGTTTCAAAGAAGTTCCGGGCTCAAATTTTTCCATTAGATAAGCATTATTTTTTTTATCCAGGTGAAATATACTCGGAACACTTTTTGTGTGTGCATCTAACCACTCAGCCTCTGCCATAAGTTGTGCAGCAGCAGGTGCTGTTTTAAGTATTGCTAATTGTGATTGCCACTGAACTACGGCAACAAAATTATAAGAAATATCTTTTACAGGATGGAGTATTTTTAAATTCCATTGTGCTGATAATGTTTTTAAGTGGGCTGGAAGATTGCTAAGCCATGTTATGCCTTCTTGGCCATAAGTAGCATGTATGTTTTTAATAAAAGAAGGGTTTAGTTTCATTGGTTATCACGTGAGCAATGGTATTGGGAAAAACAGATTTTGATCGTTTATTATACCCTTTGAGCGCTTGCAATAAAATATGGAACGTAAAACATGAATCCAGCTCAAATGCCTAATTTATACTTAAAAACTGAGTCGATATGTAGGTCGGTCCTTGACCCAACAAGGGTTTAAACCATGTCTTGTTTATTTAATATAACGGGCTTATCAAGTATCCGTATAATATCTGCGGAACCATATATGATAGTTCTTCCAGAGCGATAAATGGCTGTTAAAATATTTTTATTTTGGAGATTATGAATTGCATAATATATTCCTGATAGAGACACATCTAACTCATTAGCCATCTCACAAGCAGTAAAAAAAGGAGTATTCAATAGCTGCTCAATAATTTTATTCTCAATCGTGTTTAAATGAGCAGAGGTACGCGTTTTATAGCCTGTAAGGATTTGTTGGATATGCTCCATTCTTGAGACTAACTCACAGCAGACCAATGAAATAATATCAAAAAAATAAATAAGCCATGCATACCAATAGCCTTTGCGCGCTTGACTAATTGCTTTCGAATAGGCCTCCACCGTTGAATAAAAATAGCTGTATATAAAAAATACACCGACAGATAAAAAATGTTCCGGTAATTGTTTATTTTGAGTCAGCAATAAGGCAATCAATAGATTTCCAATTCGGCCATTTCCGTCATAAAAAGGATGAATCGATAGAAATTGAACGTGGCTAATGGCTGCGTGTAGTATAGGAGAAAACGTTTTATCTTGAAGAAATAAATCATGATTTATCAAACAATAAGGTAAATATTTTGCAGGCGGCGGCTTATATGAGATTTTACCTGTTGTATGATTTTTTAATACGACTTGCCGTGTCCGAATTTCTCCTGGATGAAAACGTTGACTATTCGAGTCATCTTGCGTCATTTTTTTGTGTATTTTTTGTAATAATTCCACCGATATAGTGTGAGTATTTAATAATTCCAGACTGTATTCAATCGCTACATGATAATGGAGCAAGGTACTTAAATCAGTTAAATTTCCACGCGGGCAAATAATTATTTGATGTGTGTCGCTCATGTCTTCTTTGGGAGCTAGCGATGGATTCGCTATGAATGGTTTGAGCAGTAACGCAGGGTTTAAGAAACATTGACTTAGGTGATTGAGACGATTTAAATAGTGCTCCGCCTGCACTAAGGAATTTTGCAATTTTTTATTCCATATTAAAGCGGGCATGGGATTGAGCGTAAATAGCGCTTCTTCGCGAAACAATTGGCTTGTTTCTGCAGCAACCGCATGATTTTCCTCGATAAATTGCATTGCTTTCACATCATTTTGAGGACAGATCAATCAACATGTGTGGAAGTTGTTGAATGCGTCGTAGAATAAGCTGTTTTATTCGTAAGTTTACTAAGCTTTCCCAAATGTTTTGATCTAATTTTTACCGTGCTTTTAGAAGCATCCTGCGTATTTTCTATATCATGTGATGCGAGTGAGCTTATTTGAGGTTTATTTGGTAACTCGCTATTTGTCGTTCCCCAAAGAGGAGAGGCGAAGGTATTGATAATGGCTAATGACGTCACAAGTTGTAATTTTTTACTCTTTTCCATTGTTGATTTCCCTTTCATGGAGACTATAAATTAGTATAAACAAATCATGGCTTTTTTCAAATTTGCAGGTGCAGCGCCAATTGATAATTACTTAACTGCATTGAAATGAGTAACCACCAATTTAAGGGGTGAGTAGAATTGTTTTTGTCGGGCCAAGGCCCGACCTACGCTTGCTTCATTAATATGGGCCAGTATTTATTCTGTTACGGTGCTTTGGCGAGGGGTTAAAACGGCCAAGACAAGCGCGATAATAAATAAAGCAGGAACATCCCCATATAAATGAGCAAAATGCTGAGGGTAATATAATGCTTGGATGGCCATGATGCCGCCATGCACGAGACTGGACCAAACAGTAAACCAAATTAAACTTAAATGTTGTATTGGATTCTTTGCGGCCAGGATTAAAAAAATGCCTAAAGTGACATAAATTCCTAATATCATTTGTAAATAGACATTTTGCCCAACCAGGTGCCATGCCCAGCCTGAAGGCCAAAAAAGAGTTAATGGATATACCGCGAAGATAAAAATTAGTCCAACAATAACCAAGGCAACTCGAAGCATTGAGTAATCGTTTTTAGCATCCATGATAAGCTCCTGTTGAAATGCAAGAGGTCTTGATTAATTATAGTATTATCTGTTCGTATTGAATCAAAAGAACAACCTATAGATTAGGGAAACATGGAGTTCCAAACATAAAATCCCGTATTAGCGCAAGCTTAATACGGGACTTAAAAGATTACGGATGGGGTGCTTATAAGGGCTCATACGTAAAATCTTTAACAGTAATTGTTTCCGATGCTTTATTTAGAGGATCGGCTTTATGTTGATTGCTATTCCATATTTTACAATGTGTATGTTGTAAGTAAAAATTAATGTGCACACGGGTACAATCTTCGTTATTTGGGATGTATTTTTCATTCTTTGCAGTAGTTTCCCAATCATACAAGTCACCTTTTTCTTGTTTTGCCCGTTCAAGTGGGACGTTGTCTTTGAAAATTTTTATGTGGATCTTTTTCTCGCCGTCCTTACCATTCCAATACATGTAGGCAGTAACGGTTTTTACTCCATCTGGTATAGGATATTTTTTGAAATTCTCGTCTGTAAGCCATGAGGACCAAGGTTGTAAACCAAGTTGCGCATGAGCATCATTTTCATTAGGAGGATCGTTATACATAATGGGCATTAAGGCTCTGTCAACACCAGATTGCTCTACATTCGCTTTGCCGCCCCATTTTGAAATTTCAAGCATATCGATTTCATTATGATTGTTGGGTTTCTTGTTATCATCTTTAGCATAAGTGAACAAACCAAAAACACTATTATCATCTAATTTAGCAAATCCTGGGGGAGCATATATTACTGCATAATAATGGCCATAACCTAAGGGATTGCCATCTTTATCTGACACTAAAACGGCTTCTGATGAGTTCCATTCTTTTTGTCCACCGCCTAAATCACTTGTGGCAATTTTTAGTTCTAAATCGCCGTTCTCATCGACGCGAATAAAGCGAGGATCATAGCCTTGTCCCTGATCCCATTTATAACGTATCCACCAATTGTTACCGGGGAAGCCGGGATCTGGCACTGCATTGTAATCCAGCCACCATTGATAACCTTTCCAGGTAAGCAGGCAATTGGGATTACCTGTAGCTGCATTACATATCGCATCAAGTGTGGGGTGTTGTGATTGAGGTATTGGGCAATTCGCCGCATAAAGAGGGTTATAAACTAATGATGATAAGACTACTAAACTGGATTTAACTAACTTATACATAATATAGTTCCTTAATCGCTTAGATAAGTTAAGTATAGACAACATATGGCAAGATTTGTTTAAAAATAAACCATTCTTGCGCCATTTTGAAAGCTATAGAGTGCGCGCTTTCCGGCTTATTAATCAACCTCCAATTTTTTGGATCACTTATTGAGTTCAATAAGCGTATCAGCTTAAGATAACCATTTAGTAGTTTTTAAAATACCAAACAATTATTGCCAACAAGTGGATTTACAATGCAATCAGAAGAAATATTAAATGAAAAGAAGCCAGTCCTCTCGGATGAAGAACTACATGAGCAAGCGAATCAGCATATATGTGAATTTAAGCAACTTATCTTTCAGCGCCTTCCCTCCATAATATCACAGATTATTGAACGGGAAGTTTGGAAAAAAAGAGAAAGCCCCTATCAAAATTTTGGGGAATATGCCCTTGATAAATCAGCAGACGGCCTGGGGATTACTAACAATGAAATGTTGTGGTTATTGCGGTCTGCTATGGATGTCAATACGCAACATGTCGCTCATTGGGGTGATGTTCTGAGTATGGTGGATAATAGTGTCAGGGTGTATGCAAAGGAAAATAAAATCTCGATTAAAGATTTGAATAATGACCTTCGGGAGCAAGATAATACGCATCCTAATAATCTGTATCAGGAAAATAATATTACTTATTTACCTTCGCGTTCGCGATCTGTGGATGGACAACTTTTGAAATTAAAAAAGAAAGATCCCATCGCTTATGAAAATGTGGTGCAAGGAAAAATCAATATAAGTGATACTTTGGTCAAAGCGCCTAGAAGACAACAGCAACCTATTGAAACAATTAAAAATAAATTTTTTAACTTGTCTAAATCAGATCGTGAAGCTTTTTTGGAGTGGCTTGAACAAGAAAAAGAGAATCTTCAAGATTAGTAAGCACCAGCTAGGTCGGTTCTTGGGCCGCCCTAGATTTGCTTCAAATTAAAGAGAATGGATGTTCTCTTTATTCCCCGATGGTGATATTCAGCAATGTAGCCTGTTAGCAAACACGATTTTATTAAGTGCGTTATTAGAATAATTCAATAAGTTTTGAAACGTAGAGTCTGCCGTTATTAAATTTTTTGCGCCATGCCTTTACTTAAACTCTTTAAATCTTCAAGTAAAATGCTCATGATGACTCCAATTGCATGATTAGCTTAGGTACGCTCCAAAATGCAACTTGCCCAAGAGAGACCAACTCCAAAACCTGAAATTAACACATATTTATGATGTAATGAGGTATCTTTTAGAATCATTGGAATTGAAGAGGAAACGGTATTTCCATACTGCATTGCGAGAAATGGTAGCCTATCTGGAGAAACATTCAGTTTTCTACGAACTGTATCAATAATAAATTTACTGCCTTGGTGTACTATGAATTGCTCGATTTGATCAATAGATAAGTTATTTTTTTCTATAGTGTATAAAATATGCGGTGGTATTGTTTTGGCTACAAAATTGCACACATCATATCCGTCCATAATAAATTTCTGTGTCATATCATCCACTTTGATTGAGTGACATTTACTTCCATTGCTGCCAAATACAAATTGTTTGATTTGCCAAACATTCTTTGCTGAATTAGTTAAAAGAGTAGCGGTAGCTGCGTCTCCAAAAAGAAGAGATGTATTTTTATCTTGTTCATCAATGATTTTTGAATAAGGATCGGCTGTTATTAATACTCCTTTATTGAATAAATTTGCCTCCATAAACGACTTTATTATGGATAATCCATATACATACCCTGAACATCCTAAAGAGATGTCAAAAACCGCGCACTGTTGTCCCAGAGATAATTTGCTATGCACAATGGCTGACGTATGTGGTAACCCATAATTGTCGGGATTTTGAGTGCAGACGATGAGGCAATCTATTTCTTCATTTTTGTGTCCCGACTTTTCCTGTAAATTAAGATATGCTTTGACGCACATATCAGAGGTTTCTTCATCAATTTTTTTTATTCTTATCGATGTAATACCAACTTTATTCTGAATGAAATTTTCATCCACACCAAAATCGTTTTTCCGAGCTAAATTAGAAATTATTTTTTCAGGTAAATAGAAACCAATGTGTTCCACGTTAATCATAATCTTTTTCCAGTGCCTAATTATAGGTTACTCTGAGTAGGGCCATTGAATATTGAAATTGGGCACTTTCTGGTACACCAAGAAGTATCAGTTCTCCGTCTTGCAACGTTTTGTCTTGAAACAAACGTGTTATTGCTTCACAGGTCAATTCAGGACTACTATGAGTCGCCTCACCCGATTTGTTGAGGGTATAATGACGATTCACTATACGGTTATTACGTAATACAATTTTTTTAGCTCGAGAGCCTTTGTCACAAATAACGCCAAGGTATGTTTCCATTTCTTCATTGCTGATGGGTTGGTTGGGGAGAAAATGACTGGTTTTAGTTATGTACACATTATCCATTGATATACTCCAAGTGATTACAAACACCTGAGTTAATTTTTAGTCCAAAATTAGATCATTTTCAATTCATGCTGTATTATTATTTGTCTATTTCGTCTTTTTTCTGGGCGCGAGCTCAGTAGCACTCTCGGTTTTTCTGATTTTTGGATAATTAAAACAATCGTAGCTTTGTAAAGTGATGTGACGCGAGTTGCATCGCTGTTGTACCATGCTGGATTGGTTGAGGTGAAAATAATTCGCGTTGATTTGCATATTGGATGAGTTGTAATAAATGAACCTTGACTCCGCTTTGCTTCATCAAGGTTTCGTTCATTGCCTATTTCCTCTATTGAGGGGCATAAATTTCAGTTGCACATGGCATCCATTCTTTGCACATAGCTTAAATCAGACTCCTCATCTTTTTGTTGCAAAAATGACTGAGAACTCCCATTTTCATGGTCAAAAAAAGAAAGAGAGGTTTCTGAAACTCTTGGACTGGATGCATCTTCCCTCCACGATACGGATTCTTGAGTTTCCGAACGGCTATCAGTTACCTCCTGACTACTTGTATCATTATCAAAATAATCATCACTAAACCAGCGGCTTGTCAGTCTCTTCGTGATAGAAGCAGAGGCTGATTCTGCCTCTTCAGGGGCATTTTCCTGAATGCTTGGTTTTTCGGTGGCGGTGGCATTTTCTGGGGGATTAAGTAGTGTTACTTGATCGAGAGTGGATAATTTTTCTGCAAAATTAGAAGGAGTTGCCCACGGGTCATTAGTTAACGATTTACCACCAGCTTTTAATAAATGCCCTGTAAGAGTCACACAGTTATATACTTCTGTGTTCTTGGGATTTCCGAAGAGAACGCTGTGAATAAAGCCAGATGCTGTTACTCCGGGGAGAAGTTGGTAACACACTTCACCTGTATCAAATCCTGCTTTTATCCGTGTGAACTCATCTTTCATTTTTTGCTTGTCAAGACCATGTACTACAAATACTTTATCGGGTGGCAACGGTAAAATCTCAGCAGGCTCCATAAGATTTGCGAAATCTGCTGGTGGCCTAATCGCTTCTTGCATGCAATCATCTTCTAATTTTGTAGCTAAAGTGGCTTTTAATGGCCATATTGAGGTAAGGCCTCCAGCTGGGGTTGCTTTGGGCCAGATACTCCAATAATTACCTGGCTCATCGTCAAACTTCATTGCGACATGACCCAGGGTATTGAGCCCAGTTGACCACGAATAGATGGTGACGGTACTGTCTTCCATTGGCTCTTCTAATGGGGCTGATTCAATACTTGCATTTTCTTTTTTACCTAACATAAAGGATTCCTCCCTTTATTGGTTATTTAACAGCAAACCAAACTAATGCTGCTGATGCGACGAGCATCTTTGATAAAAATTGCCCAAATGATTATATGGAACAATAGAGTTGCTTGCAAGGTTATTGCTTTGATCTTCATGAAAACCATGAATTCACTCTTTAGCACAAAACCTACCCTCCTTTAAAAGGATGGTAGGTTGCATTGAGTTAAATAAGCACCATTAGTTAACCATGGCGTCATATCGCGAACAGTAATCCAAATCAGATTCTTCTTCCCTTTGCGCAGTAACCTGTTCACTACTAAAAAAGGATTCAGAACATTCTGACGCTCTTGAAGAGGTATCTTCATCTCTAGATGCTGGTGATGGTGTCTCTTCATCTCGTGAAGGTGTTTCTATCTGCGTTTCTACTTTTGCGGATTCCTCAGTTGGGCCGCTATCATAAGAAGGCCAATCATAATCATAGCTATTAGAACTTTGCTTTGTTGGTTCTGTGCTGGAATAAGTTTCTTTCGGAGTGAAAAAGCTTACGAAAGAATTGTATATGCCTCTCAAAAAGCCAGGTTCTTCTACAGTTGGGCTCGTTTGACCTTGCTCTGGGACTGTTTCACTAGGTTCTGGGCTTTGCTCGGTAGCCGTATCTGTTGCTTCTGTTTCTTTAAACCGAGCAGCAAAATGGCTATTAATGCTTGAGGGCGCAGCAAAGGACAGTATGCCCTCAGGTCTCTTTATGCCACCGGCCTCTAGGATTCTACTTACTGCTTCGGCACAATTAATTACTTCAACTTGTGCAATTTCAGAATCAATGAGACTTCTATCGTACATCTTCAGTCCTAACATCATATTCGTGGTGGAAGCATTACAGTTCAAAATAGCCGCTGCAGTTTTAGTGACGCAACCAGGGGTTAAGCTAAAGCTGGCGCGGCCTGAATCCATTACTTCGTGTAATTTGCTCATTTCTTCAATCACTGCATTTATATCTGCTATCTCGTCAGTAAGGTCATACGAGGCATGAATAGGGCTGTCCGTGTGTGATGGGGAGCTATGATTTACTGCTTTTGTAGGGAAAATGTACATCGAGGTCACAGCAAGCGGTGTTAGTGGAGATAAATCAGTACTAGGATAAACACTAATCACATATTTTTTACCGTCACAAGTGGCTTCTATGGAAACATGTCCTGTACCACCGACTTCGGGATGTTTGTGGTAATTTAATACCACTTTTGAAGTTGTTTCGACAACCTCGATTTCTATTTTCTTTTGCATAATACACCACGCTATAAATTTTAAAAGCACAAGGTGTATTATAAATAATCATTATTAAGAGGATATTAAGAGTACCACGCAAAATGCGTAAAATTTTTACAATGGATTGCTATGTGAATATTTTAATATTGAAAGCGATTATAGCTTACCAAGACGTTTAACTGATTTTACGCACACTAACCTTACGTCCTTTCAATTTGCCATTTTGTAAATATTGATACGCTTTATCAGCATGGTTGCGATGAATTGCGACATATGAGAGCATGGCTGTGATGTTAATTTTGCCAATGGTGTCTCCGGCTAATCCTGCATCTTTGGTTAATGCACCAAGAATATCTCCAGGCCTGATTTTATCTTTTTTACCGAGGGACAGGCTTAGGGTAACCATTTCTGAGACTAATCGAGTCGCATGACTGCTGCCAAAGTCATTATTGTTTTCCCAGATAATAGGGGAGGACAGATTATCTTCAATAGCACAAATTCGTTGCGCATCTGCTGGTGTCGTAATACTTAAAGCAAGACCTTTATTTCCAGCCCGTCCAGTGCGACCAATACGATGAATGTGGACATCATGGTCAAAAGCGAGATCGAAATTAATGACTGCTGGAAGCTCCTTGATATCAAGACCTCGGGCGGCAACATCAGTGGCTACAAGAATAGAACAACTTTGGTTGGCAAAACGCAAGACTGCCAGATCGCGATCTGCTTGTTCCATATCTCCATTTAAAGCGACCGCGCTAAAGCCTTCGTGAATGAGTTGATCTGTTACATCTGCTGTCTGTTGCTTGGTATTACAGAAGATTAAAGTCGAAGTGGGTTGATAGTGTAGTAGTAATGACTTTAATAAAGAAAACTTCTGCGCTTGTTTTGTTACCTCATAAAAACGTTGTTCAATATCAATTTCATTAGATGAGGTTTCCACCAGGACTTCTTTGGGACTCATCATAAACTGTTTAGCCAATTGCTTGATTTCTTCAGGATAGGTCGCCGAAAACAGTAAGGTTTGGCGTTGCTTAGGAGTGGCAGAGATAATGCTTGTGATGTCATCAAAAAATCCCATATCAAGCATTCTATCGGCCTCATCTAACACGATAGTTTTTACTTTAGTTAAGTCTAAGGAAGCATTTTTCAAGTGCTTAAGAACTCGACCTGGTGTTCCTACTATAATATGAGCTCCATGTCTCAATGAATCCAGTTGAGGTTTCATCGGTATACCACCGGACAAATTAATCACTTTAACATTAGGCATCAAACAGGCTAAGCGACGGATTACTTGGCCGACTTGTTCTGCCAGTTCACGGGTAGGGCAAAGGACCAAACCTTGTACTGCAAAAAACGAAATTTTTAAATTATTTAATAGGGACAAAGCAAAAGCAGCGGTCTTTCCACTTCCTGTTTTTGCTTGAGCAATTATATCCTCATTGTTAAGTATTATTGGCAGACTTTGCCTTTGGATGGGCGTCATGCTGTCATAACCTAAAGAAGCAATACTTTGTATGAGTTCTTGGCGCAGGGGTAACTGAGAGAACAATAGTTGTTGATGGGATAGTTCGGATTGAATCATTGAGTGCACTTGTATTTTATAAGAGGTGCATAGACTAACATTTTTTAGTCCAATTTTAAATCAATTTGTTGTTGACCTCTTCCCTCATCATCCTTGTGTGCCTTAGGTAATTCTCTGACAAAAGAAACAAGTATAGGCTTTTAAGTCCAGCGCAACATGTTAAGTTGAATGCTAATTGATGCAAATCATGTTAAAATTGCACAAAAAATACAAATAGATTTAAATTTAATCGTCATGTTTGATAAGTAGCGAGCTTTTGAACGATCAATAAGCGTTATTTTTAAAATAGGTAAAGTGAGGCAGGGTTAATGTTAGAGGTAAAAAGCTTAAGTATGTTGTTTGGACCTAAATCTTTATTCCAAAATGTGGATTTGACCTTATTGCCTACGCAGCGTTATGGAGTAGTCGGCGCCAATGGTACAGGCAAGTCTACTTTTTTAAAAATATTAGCAGGCGAAGAACAAGCATCACATGGCACTGTTGAAAAAGCAAAAAGTCATAAAATAGGTATTTTGAAGCAAGATCATTTTCGTTATGAACAGGATCGTCTTGTTGATGTTGTTATTCGTGGAAACCACGTTTTGTGGGATGCGCTTACCGAAAAAGAGAGCTTGTACTCTAAAGAAACTTTTACTGAGGACGATGGTTATCGTCTGAGTGAGTTAGAAGAAATCGTAATGAATCAGGGTGGTTATGAAGCTGAGTCTACAGTAAAAAATTTATTGCTTGGCTTAGGCATTGCCGAAAAGTTTCATTATGGTCCCTTGAGTGCTTTATCAGGTGGTTACAAATTACGTGTTTTATTGGCACAAGTTCTTTATCAACAACCAGATATTATGTTACTCGATGAACCAACTAACCACTTGGATATTATATCGATTGCATGGTTGGAAGAATTCCTAAAAACATCATTTAAAGGATTATTGATTTTTATCTCTCATGATAGAAGTTTTCTCAATAATACTTCCACGAATATACTTGATATTGATTATGATACGATACTCGATTACCCAGGAAATTATGATAAATTTTGTTTTGCTAAAGAGGAACGCTTACGCTTGAAACAAAGTGAGCTGAAAAACCAGGAAAAACGAATTGATGCGTTGCAAGGTTTTGTTGATCGCTTTGGCGCAAAAGCAAGTAAAGCAAGCCAGGCGGCGTCACGTCAAAAAATGATAGAGCGGATAGAGTTGGTTGAGATCAAAGAATCTAATATTTTCAAACCCTATTTTAATTTCCAGCAAAAGAAATCTTCCGGAAAATTAGTTGTTCAAGTAGAACAGTTGCACAAAAAATTTGATGAGCGAGTATTATTAAAAAATGTATCGGTTACCATACAACGTGGCGATAAATGTGCCATTATAGGACCCAATGGCATTGGAAAATCTACTTTACTGAAAATTCTATTAAGGGAATTACACTCAGATCAGGGACATTTTGAATGGAGTGACACTGTAAACGTTGGTTATTTTGCCCAAGATTATCGAACTCAACTCAATCCAGAACAAACTATTTTGCAATGGATGGAGGATAATATAGCTGCATCCTCACAGGAAATCAGGAAAGTGCTTGGTCAAGTACTATTTCGCGGAGCAGATGTTGATAAAAAGATTGCAGTATTAAGTGGTGGAGAGTCTGCTCGGTTAATTATGGCCAAATTAATTTTGGAAAAACATAATGTTTTGATATTTGATGAGCCAACCAACCATTTAGATCTTGAATCGATAGACGCCTTAATCGAAGCAATTCAGTTGTTCCCAGGAACCGTATTATTTGTTAGCCATAATCGTTATTTTATTGATGACATTGCAACACGTATCATTGTCCTAACCGAACAATATGGAGTGCAGGATTTTCTTGGTAATTACAATGATTATTTAGAACAGTATGGAAAAGATTATCTTGCAACGGCATAACATGAATCCGTTTTGAAGAGCAATCTTGATTTTGTCGGGCCTTGGCCCGACCTGCTTACTTTTAAAAATACTCAATACAGTCATCTTATGAACGCGCAACGTGCCACTGACCATTCATGAAAAAAGGTTGTGTCCACTGCATTTGTAACTGTTCGTTTTTATCTTTAAGTGATTGTGTTAATTGATTTGCTCGCACTGTGACTGAATGATTTGAGCCATCAACCTTTTTAATAGAAATTAAATTGCTTTGTTGATAGTTAATAAATTGCGGCAATAAAATGTCAACGTTAGCGTCTTTTGCATCAACATCAATAATACAATCATCAAGATTAACAACATACTGGGCATTTTCATTACTGTGAATCGTTCTGTGTTTGCAATGATTTGCTGAGGATACTAATAATTCATTTGTATTATATTTTTTAGCTTGGGCAAGACGATTCAAAAACTCAGCAAGATCGCCACTATAGCCACATAAGTTAATGCGAATGAAGGCGTCTGTCGCGCCCATCGCGTTACCATTATCCACTGCGACATTAAGATCTTTAAGCAGAACTTGCTCGCCGGTCATTTTTGAAATGTCTGGACTATTGAGTTTTGCAAAAAAAGTAGGGCTACCTGGAATGCTGATGACTTCCGTTCCAGGATAACGCTTCAGCATTTCCTCTTTGACAATGTTATGCCGCTTTACAATGGTATTAAAGGCATCCGTACGTAGGGCTTGTCCTGCATCAGGAAGTGCGGCTAGGGCGGACATAAGATTCAACGCGTCAGCAACACCTGGAGTGCTTTCTCCTGTGGTTAACTTCCAGACATAGGAAAAGAAATTAGGAAAAATACTGGCAGCATATGCATCACTCATAGGAAACCACATATAACCCAGACGATATCCCGGTTTTCCAAGTGCTTTGGAAACAGAATTAAACGCCAAAACATGTTTTCCCTCATTTCTTGCCTTGGCAAGCCAAGCCATATTGTCTTTAATATATCCCGTACCATCACTACCATAAGATGGTGAAGAAAAGACTAAATCAGCAATGATGATGTTTGCTTGAGTATATGGCTTGCGGAATTTGCCATCAGGATTATTGGGCGAGGTTACAAATTCAACCACGATTTCATCCGGTTTTGGCTTCACTTCACTCGGATCGTTAAAGCCCTGAAAGCGCGCATTTGGATAGGGTCGATAAGTTACGGCGTGCTCATGGAATGAATAAAAAGGTATCTTTTCAACAAAAAGGAAGTGTTTTTGTGGCTCAGATGCAGCAATTGCATAAACTAGAGCAAAAATAATTTGTAGTGAGCCATTGGATGGACAAAAGGTATATTTTGTTTCATGAGGATCAAGAAACAATTCTTTATTACCAATGCGTGCATGATATGCGCGAAGCGCTTGATCGACCTCATTAAAAAAGGCCACGCTTGAAGGAATCAGTAGACTTTTTTCACCAGGTTGTCCCAAATAAACGGCACTGTCAAAAACATGCACTGCTGGAGGGTTAAGTAAGCCATAACGTTGGTATAATTCAGTAAACATTGGCGTCTCGTTTGGCCGCATGTAAATGAGCGGATCAGCGGCGTTGGCAGAAGCAGTGACAAATACAAACAATAAAAGAATCTTAGACTTAAATACTGCCTTCAAAAAATTTGTTCTAAGCATCAACCAATCTCCTATAAATCAGCTCCTTTTATTCATAGTTACAATAAGGTCACAAAGGGTCAAGTTTTTTTATTTATGTTATTGGCGCCATTGAATCATTATAGATATTGGCGTGTACACTCGAAAGTGGCCGAATTTAGCGATTCATTGTAATTTTGTCGGGCCTTGGGCCGACGATTCCTTTGACTCAATAAAAAATTCATCAGGAGTTAAGCTTTGAATTTTGCATGAGTCAGCCTTCATCTTTAAGTAAATCAAGAAATTCATCAATTGTATCTGGAGTTGCTTTCTTATAATTACCGCGTCTACTGATAAAACTTCCCGCAAGCTCTTTAAGATTCAGCATCATTTCAGTTGCTTTGACACAGACGGCGATGCCATTAACTACAATTGCGTCATCGATTATAAATTCCTTTTGTCGGGCAAATAACAACATGGGAAGACCGCCCGCTAAAATGATCACTTCTACTCCTTTGGCAACCATTGGTCTTATTTGTTGGGTAAAATCATCAAGCATCTTTTGATAAATCACGGTGTCGCTAAAAGCCAGTTCAAAATCTTTTACTTGCGCATTGACGGCATTCACCATAATTACCCTCTCTTGCAGGCCATAATGGCGAATTTGATTTTCATGCCAGGGAATAAATACTGGATTAATCGTAACAAGACCAATTTTATAACCTAGGCTGCACGCATGGAGCATATTGGCCTCACCAAGACCAATGACTGGAATATCCAGAACCGCTTTTATTTCATTGATTCCAGGCTCTTGGAAATGGCCTATAACAAAGGCATCGTAACCTTTTTTTTCAGCTTCGATTGCATTATGAATTGTTTGCATTGCACAGCGAAACTCAGTGAGGGGATGCAGATTTTTGTCTGGCGGTGTTAGGCCATGTACTTCAAACTGGAAGTTTTTATCAGCATATTGGTTTAAGTGAGTTTGTAGATGCTTGATGTAATTTGCCTGTTGTTTGGGATCCACAAAACTTTGATACCAAATCCGTTTAGTCGTATTCAAAATGATATCCTCTTAATTATTGGGGGATGGTAAATTTCTGAATCATTCAAGTATAGATAAAAAGCTAGGCTTTTATCTAGAGTGAAATATTCCGGGGACGGTCCGGGACGGCCCCGATGTGTTTTGAACAAGTTGACTAATAATTAACGGGGTCCGTCCCCATATTTACAGGTGTTCCACAAACAACGGCAGTACTTGATGGAGGAAGAATACAGGCTAAACTAGAAGTTTGTGAGCATTTGACCACATGGAGATAAGGATCAAGCGCGCAAGCTCCGGCTCCGCAAACAATTTGATGATTATGGGGCTCTAACAAGCATTCACCACCAAGTGAGGTGGCGCATTTGACCACATGGAAGTAAGGATCAAGCGCACAAGCTCCGGCCCCGCAAACAATTTGATGATTATAGGGCTCTAACATGCATTGACCACCAAGTGTGGTGGCGCATTTGACCACATGGAGGTAAGGATCAAGCGCACAAGCTCCGGCCCCGCAAACAATTTGATGATTATAGGGCTCTAACATGCATTGACCACCAAGTGTGGTGGCGCATTTGACCACATGGAGATAAGGATCAAGCGCGCAAGCTCCGGCTCCGCAAACAATTTGATGATTATGGGGCTCTAACAAGCATTGGCCGCCGGGTGATTCTGCGCATTTGACTACATGAAAGTAAGGATCAAGCGCGCAGGCTCCAGCACCACAAACAATTTGATGATGATACGGTTCCAGCAAACAGTCTGCTTGCGCATGAAAACTTAAGAACAGCTGCCCTAACAAAATAAAAACAAAAAAGGTTTTCCCAAGATATTTCATTCTTTTCCTGTATCACAAATTTGTTGTGCCAAAAATAAGATATAAACCCGTACTAGAATTGAGGTTGCATATTTGAGTTAGCATCTTGTGCTGTATCAGTAGGTTTAACATTCTGTTTAAATATAACGCTTAAAAGGACACTCGTAGGAACTTTAGCTCCGGAGGCCTTGATTACTGGAGCATCTGTTGCTTGTGCCGAAGAAGTAGCGACTGCAGTATTTATAATCGTTACAGCATATTGAACAGGTGGTTTTCTACTTATTACAGCGCTTGAGCGTTCATTGATTCGAAACTCTGAAATCATTTTTTTAAACTCTTCATCTGTCTCATAAGGCATTAAAACTAGTTTTAATCCCATTCCTGTTACTATTGCTGCCGTATCTTTACTTTTTCTCATATTCTTGAGAAAGCGAAACGTGGCTAGTTTGCGCCCTTCTGCAGTGTTATTTAAACATGGAATGGCTTGCTCGATACAAAAAACATAGCGTTGAGCTGTTGTTCCTGATGGGTTGGCTTGTACTTCTGTTGTACGATAATTTGAGTTTAAATAAATTTTCATAATAATTTATAGTCCCTGTTGGATTTTAAATGGAGCATTTTGCATATAAAGTTGCACATATGATAATAAAAAAAACACGGCCCACACAATAAGCCATTCAAAGCGAACCTAAGGTTGTAGGCCAATGCTCAATACACACAGGTGTTATTTATTAATAGATAAATCATATGGTTAAAAAATAAGCCAAGTAGAAATATCTGGTTAAAGGTATCAAATACGGCCGTATTTGATTGCAGATTATTATTTGCTCAATCTCCATGACATGATTTCATTTAGATTTTGATTATAATCAGTAGGCGTAGCCTGATTACTTGGGATGGTCTGGGAAGGGTACTGATGTATTTTGAACAAATTATCCAATAATTAACGGAGTCCGTTCCCATATTTATCCGTTGCCGAAAGGACACAAACAGTATATAACTTATTTTATTACTCAATAATTAGGGTCTTTTTAATCAGGCTGGGTAGACGCATTCTGTACTTCCTGAGGCTCTCGATGGATTAAGATGATTGGCTCAGTTTGAGGTTTTTTATCTGAAATGGACGTTAAGTTAAAGACCAAGGATAGTTATTGTGCTTGCTAACAAAAATACATGGATTTTAAACTTAACGGGTTTAATCGTTTCTATAGTCACTATTGTTGCTTTGTCGCTTCAATTATATCTCGTTGCAGACTTTACCTTACTATATGGTTTCTTATTTACACTGTCTTATAATGGACAGAACAATCTACGATTATTGGGCAGCAGTCTTTTTGTTGCTTTAATATTAGCACTCCCTGGCCTTTGGATTTCCAACCATGTTAAGCCACAATTTTTCTATTTTTTAGTCTATTGCTTTCATTACACTTATCATCATAGTGGTAATCGTTGGAATATGAGTTATACCCTATTCTTCGAAGCCGCCTGGAATGGAATTCTTGTTTTGCTTGTTGCGGTGCTTTTTTCACTCGCAAGTGCGGTATTAATTTTTTGTGCTTCTTTTTTATTTAGTAGTCAGGGTAGCCCTTATGTATTTAATCTCATTTACACGAGCACTGGCAGATTGTTCCAGTTATTTTTGACGTGGTTATTATTATTTATTGGTATAAGTGTTGCCCAAAATAATATTAAAACGCTCCATCAGTTGCGCTTTATCCTGATAACGACTATGTATTATTTGCTGCCTATTTTGGTGTTAACCAGTGCGGTGGTTTTAATTTTATTGTGGCATATTGACCTGAATCCAAATGTCATTATCACTGTTTTTTTTGAGCTGACAATTCTCGGTATTTTATTTTTAAATGCCTACTATCAAGATGGAAGTGATGAGCTAAAGAGAATGGTTTGGCTTAATTGGCTTTTACGTGGTTATAAAGTGTTTTTGCTCATCATGATACTCATCGCCAACTATTATGCTTTTCGCTATATGTCTATAGAACCCAGTCAATTAATCTATTTAACCATCTCGCTTTTTGTAGGGTGGCTTTATGCGTACAGCGCCTTTTTTTCTGATGAAAAGGCACAGAAAATAATAGAGAATGGGAATAAATGCTTGGTTATAGTATTCATAGTAGCCTTTTATCTTGTTATTGCATCGCCCTTTAATTTTACGGTGAATAAAGATAAAGCGCCCTTGTCTCTTTGGCATGGCGTTGATTCTATTAGCAAAGGCGATGCCCAAGAACATTAAAGGGTTTTGTCAGTTAAACCAGAGACTTAATGACCATTCAGGTAGCAGTATGAGTAAGGAGAGCTATTTTGCTTACTAACAAAGACACATGGATTTTAATTTTAACGGGACTAATCACATCTATAATCTTCACTAGCACTTATTTGTTACAACTGCGTACCTTTATGTACGTCATCTTTCCTCTATTGGTAGGGCTCTTATTTGTACTATCTTATAATGGACGGAATATTTCAGAATTATTGGGCAGCAGTTTTTTTGTTGCGCTGCTATTATCTATCCCTTTTAGAGGTTATGAAATTTGGGGATCAGAGAGTACCCGCCATATTAATTTACTTATTTGCTATCCTATTCTAGTTTATGTAACTCATTGTTTTCATTATATCTATCATCATAACGGCGGTCATTGGAATGTAAGCTATACCCTATTCTTTGAAGCGCTATGGAATACCTTAATCGTCTTACTTTTTGGGACACTTTTTATGTATTCAAGCGAGAACTTAATTTTATATCCGTCTTTTTTATATGATGGTATCTACAGCTCTTTTTTATATAATCGCGTGTCTACTAACGGCGTTTTCTCGTATTTTTTGGGGCTCTTTTTATTGTTTCTTGGTATTGGTATTGCCCAATATAATATTAAGGTGCTTCATCAGTTGCGCTTTATCTTACGAACATGTATGTATTATTTTCTACCCCTTCTAGTGCTCGCAAGTGTAACGTTTTTTATTTTATTTTTGCAAAATACTGCTCAAAATCCAAATATCATTATCAGTGCTTTTTTTGATTTAACCCTCGTAAGCATTTTGTTTTTAAATGCCTACTATCAATATGACAACAATGAAAAAAAGCAAATAGCCTGGCTCAATGGGCTTTTACGTGGTTATAAAGTGTTTTTGCTTATTATGATACTCATTACCAACTATTACGCGTATCGCTATATGTCTTTAGAATTCAATCAATTGATCTATTTAACCATTGCACTTTTTTTAGGGGGGATTTACGCGTACAGCGCCTTCCGTTCTGACAAAGAAGCACAGCAAATTATGGAGAAGGGGAATAAATATTTGGCTATAGTGTTCATGGTAGCCCTTTATATTGCTATTTTACCGCCATTTGATTTTATAGTGAATAAAGATAAATCGCCCCTATCTATTTGGGATGGTACTGATTATATTAGAAAATCTACTTACCAAAAAAGCTAAAATATTCAGGGGACGGTCCGGGACGGACTCCGATATGTTTTGAACAAATTAACCAATAATTGCCGGAGTCCGTCCCGGACCGTCCCCATATGAATGTAACCCAATTGGTTTGACAAAAAATCCTGAGCATCTACGATGAAACTAATAACATTGAATCAATGACATTTCTATGAGCAGATCTTTCATTTTGTTAAAATCGAAGTGGCAATTATATATTGCACTATTTGCATTAATTGCAATTGGTTTATATCTTGTGATGCTAGCTTTCCATATTCCCGCATCTAATACTCCCTTACTGTTTGTTATAGTAATTGGTGGTGTCCCTGTATTTCTACAAATATTATTTAAATTAATTAAAGGAAATTTAGGTGCTGATTTATTAGCGGCGATCGCATTAGTAACCGGTGTTATTTTACAGCAATATCTAGCCGCAACATTAATTATTCTGATGTTGGCCAGTGGGCAAACTTTAGAATATTATGCTATGCGGAAAGCATCCTTCGTTTTGCGCTCTCTTGTAGCGCGTATGCCCTCAATGGCACACCGAAAAATAAACAATCATATTGAAGATATTCCATTATTAGACATTAAAATAGATGATTTAATTGTTATTTATCCACATGAAACCTGTCCGGCTGATGGTGTCGTTATTGAAGGGCATGGATCTATGGATGAATCCTATTTGACAGGAGAGCCTTATCAAATCTCCAAAACACCGGGGGCATTCGTTTTATCAGGCGCAGTGAATGGAGAAACTTTATTAATTATAAAAACAACTCAACTTACATCCGATTCACGCTATTCTGCAATTGTAAAAGTATTAGAGGAAGCAGAACAAAAGCGTCCCTCGATTAGAAGGCTAGGGGATCGGATTGGCGCAGTTTTTGCGCCTGTAGCTCTTGTTTTTGCAATTGCGGCTTGGTATTTCACAGGGGATGCAATACGCTTTCTTTCTGTTCTAGTCATTGCCACACCATGCCCGCTATTGATAGCCATTCCTATTACTATAATTAGTGCTATTTCAAGAGCTGCAAGACAAGCTATCGTTATCAAAGATCCAACGGTTCTTGAGCAATTACCGATTTGTAAAACCGCCATTTTTGATAAGACAGGTACACTTACCTATGGTAAGCCTGCTTTAACAGAAATTAACGTGGTTCCAAATTATACGAGAAAAATGGTTTTACAATATGTGGCAAGTCTAGAACGATATTCAAAACATCCTCTTGCAAGTGCCGTTTTAAATGCTGCACAAAAAGAAAATATAACTCTGCTTGAATCGGCCAATGTATCTGAAAAACCTGGGCAAGGATTACATGGGGTTATTGGTAAACATAAAATTCTCATTACTAGCCGGAAAAAATTTTTAGAAATAAATCCTGAGGGTATTACTTTATTACCACCCATAGCGCCTGGACTAGAATGTATTGTATTGTTTGATAATCAATATGCTGCATCGTTACATTTTCATGATGCGCCACGTATTGAAAGTAAATCATTCTTAGGGCATTTAGCCCCCTCTCATCAATTTAAAAAAATTATGTTGGTTTCTGGGGACCGTGAGTCGGAAGTTGTCTACTTGGCTAATTTATTAAATATAAAAGAAATTCGTGCATCGCAAAGCCCAGAACAAAAACTGGCAATAGTTCGAGAGGAAATAAAAAAAGCACCAACTGTTTTTATGGGCGATGGTATTAATGATGCGCCTGCATTAACAGCAGCGACAGTTGGCATTGCCTTTGGACAATACAGTAATGTAACGGCTGAAGCTGCGGGTGCTGTTATTATGGAAAACACATTAAGTAAGGTTGATGAATTAATCCATCTTAGCCTAAATACTCGAAGAATTGCCTCACAAAGCGCTATTGGAGGTATGTTGCTTAGTATCGTTGGAATGGGGTTTGCTGCAGCAGGATTTATCAATCCCGTAACTGGCGCAATAATTCAAGAAGTAATTGACATTCTGGCCATTGTGAATGCCTTAAGATTGGCTTTAGGTTCTCAAATTAAAATTGATTTACCTGAATTTTCAAAATGATAATAAAGGCAGACGTATTCGCGAGTTCTGGAAAAAAGCTAAGCGGCAATGGTTGGATTTTTAATCGCCCGTTGACAGATGTATCAGAGCGACTACAACAAGCCGCAATGAGGTTAATTATTTTTGTTTTTAAAGTAAGTGCTATACTGATTTTTATGAGATATTTATCCATGATAAATCATGAAAATTCAATTTTTAGGGGCAACCCGAACAGTTACAGGTTCAAAATATCTAATTCAATTGGACCAAACAAAAATACTTGTTGATTGTGGTCTTTTTCAAGGCTACAAAGAGCTTCGATTAAGAAATTGGGCACAGATGCCTTTCAATCCAGAAGACATTAAATATATCTTATTGACACATGCCCATCTTGATCATAGTGGTTATATTCCCTTAATCGTAAAAAATGGATTTCGTGGAAAAATAGTATGTACCGAAGCTACTTTCGAACTGGCGAAAATATTGTTGCCAGATAGTGGTTATCTACAAGAAGAAGAAGCTTATTACGCTAATAAAAAAGGCTATTCAAAACATCATCCTGCCATACCACTTTATACAAAGGAAGATGCCGAAATTGCGTTAAATTATTTTCAGACGGTAAATTTAAAGGACACCTTTGAGCTTGCTGATAATTTTTATGCCAACTTTTATTATGCAGGTCATATCTTAGGTGCTTCTCTGATTAAAATAGAACATCAGAATACCTCTGTACTTTTTTCAGGGGATTTGGGGCGTCCTAATGATCCCATTATGAAAGCACCCCAAGAACCACCTGAAGCTGATTATTTGGTAATAGAATCGACCTATGGTGATCGCTTGCATGAAACACTCGATCCAGAGATACAGCTTGCAGATATAATTAATTGCACGGTTAAACGAGGTGGTAGTGTTTTAATTCCAGCTTTTGCCGTGGGTCGAACTCAAATGTTGTTATATTATATTCAGCAGCTCAAAGCTAAAAATAAAATTCCAGATATTCCGGTTTTTGTTGATAGCCCTATGGCTACTAACGCTACTGAAATTTTTTCAAGGCATGCACGTGAAAATCGTTTAACTACAGAACAATGTGCCGCAGTATGCAATGTGGCTCAATACATTCGCACTGTAGATGAATCAATCGCACTTGGCAGACAAAAAATGCCGATGATTTTAATTTCCGCGAGTGGTATGGCAACTGGAGGGCGGGTTATTCATCATATCCGAAATTTTGCTCCTAACTACAGAAACACTATATTGTTTACTGGATTTCAAGCAGGTGGGACACGAGGGGATCGAATGGTTCGTGGTGAAAAAGAGATTAAGATGTTTGGCCAATTAGTACCTGTTCAGTCCGAAATAATACAGATGGGGAACTTATCAGCTCATGCAGATTATGCAGAAATGCTGACTTGGTTATCTCATATCAAAAAAGCGCCTAAAGCAGTGTTTATTACTCATGGAGAAGGAGAATCTGCACAGGCACTAAAAGAAAAAATTGAGCACAAGTTTCATTGGAAATGTGTAATTCCTAATTATTTAGAGCAACACAAATTATAGTGAGCACTGCGTAATGAGTACTAAGTTTAATCAATTAAAGTTAGTCAAATTAGGTATAGATACATTACAGGAATTTATTATCTATATGCGTCCTGATTGTTTTATTTGCAAATCAGAAGGTTTTGAGTCTCTAACACAGGTTATTGTTACTTTAAATAATCATTCTATTGTAGCCACATTAAATATGGTTCATTCCAATATTCTCAAAGAAAATGAGGCTAGTTTATCTGAAAGCGCTTGGGAAAGACTTGGTGCTCAGGTGGATGATTCAATCATTATCTCACATTTACCGCCAGTTACTTCAATAGGTCTTGTGCGCTCGAAAATTTATGGAAATGCTTTAAATGCAACCGAGTTTCATGAAATCATTAGTGATATTGTTACTGGAAAATATTCAAATATTCATTTATCTAGTTTTATTACCGCTTGTAGTCTTAATAATTTGACTACAGAAGAAATCATTTATTTAACTCAAGCAATGATTGAAACCGGTGAGCGATTGCATTGGGCTCATCCTATGATACTTGATAAGCATAGCATCGGCGGAATTCCTGGAAATAGAACCACACCCATTGTTGTGCCTATCGTTGCGGCTGCGGGTCTAATTATTCCCAAAACCTCTTCACGAGCGATTACTTCACCAGCTGGCACTGTAGATACTGTCGAAACGATGACTACTGTAGATCTCACGGTAGATAAAATTCAACAAGTTGTTGAATGCGAGGGGGGATGCATGGCCTGGGGTGGTGCTTTGGGTTTAAGTCCAGCCGATGATATATTGATTCGGGTAGAGCGTGTTTTGGATCTCGATCCTATGGGGCAAATGATCGCTTCCGTACTTTCTAAAAAAATTGCTGTTGGTGCAACTCATGTATTAATTGATTTACCCGTAGGACCTACAGCAAAAATTCGTTCCGATGTAGAATTTTCTCAGTATCAGAAGTATTTTTCGATAGTGGGCAAAGCCTTGGGCATCCATGTAGAGACCTTAAAAACCATTGGAACTCAACCCCTGGGTATAGGAATTGGGCCTGCACTTGAGGCAAAAGATATATTATCTGTTTTACGTAATGAACCACTTGCTCCTGTTGATCTAAAAAATAAGGCACTTGCTCTGGCTGGAATTTTATTGGAGTTTGGTGGCAAAGCCCACTCTGGCCAAGGGGTATATTTAGCAAAGCAAATACTAGAAAGTGGTGTTGCTTTAAATAAGTTTTTGGCAATTTGTAAGGCACAAGGGGGATTTAAAGAACCCCCAACGGCCTCATTGACAAATGAAATTGTTGCATTATCTGAGGGCGTCATCACTGAAATTGATAATCGAAATCTGGCTAAAGTCGCCAAATTAGCAGGGGCACCTCATGACGCTGCCGCAGGCATTGAGTTTTTTGCAAAATTGGGTACTAGAGTTGCGAAGGGGCAAACCTTATATAAGATTCACGCTGAATCTAAAGGGGAATTGAATTATTCCTGCACCTATGCCCTATCTATGCCCAATATAATTAAAATTGAACCTGAATAAAAGGTTAAGAACATGGACGATAATATTCTTTTTTCATTGCCAGGAAATATGGAGCTGACAGAATTAATTGCAAAAAAGCTGGCGATTGAAATAGGTAAGGCTGAAATCCGTTCTTTTCCTGATGGAGAGTCATACATCCGCATTGATTCAGAGGTAAAAAATAAAACAGTGATTTTGATTTCTACCCTTAATGATCCTAACTCTAAAGTATTACCATTACTTTTTATGGCGCAAACACTTAAAGAGTTAGGAGCTAAGAAGCTTTGCCTAGTCAGTCCTTATCTTTCTTATATGAGACAAGATAAACAGTTTCAGCCAGGGGAGGCCATAACTTCAATTCTTTTTGCACAATTAATTTCAAGTTACTTTGATTGTATGATGACAATCGATCCTCATTTGCATCGTATTCATAAACTCTCTGAGATTTATGCTCTATCTGGCTTATTAACGTTACATGCGACAAAAAAAATATCTGAGTGGATTGTGAATCATGTGAGCCATCCAGTTCTCATAGGCCCTGATGCAGAAAGTAAGCAATGGGTTTCTGAAATAGCCGATTACCATAAACTCCCTTTTATTATAGGGGATAAGCAACGTTTTAGTGACCGAAAAGTAGTTATTTCTTTACCAGAAATTAAAAACATAGGCCTTACGCCAGTATTGGTTGATGATGTGATTTCTACAGGTGTCAGTATGCTTGCTGTACTTAAGCAATTACAGCTACGAGGATTTAAAAAAGCATTATGTATTGGAGTCCATGCTTTATTTGATCAAGAAACTGAAAAAAGGCTTCTTTTGGCAGGGGCTGAGCGAGTTATTTCATGCAATACAATTATTCATAAAAGTAATCAAATCGATATTTCAGATCTTCTTGTTAAAGGAATAATCTCATTATGTTAGAAACATTACTTTCCTTTATCATATCTCTATTGATTGGTTTGCTGATCGGCATTGAAAGAGAACGAGGTCATCCTGAAGGAAGCCAATTTATTGGCGTTAGAAACTTTATTTTATTATCGATGCTTGGCACATTGGTTGCTGTTTTACAGCAGACAATCCTTACCATCACTGTGAGCTTTTTTGTTATAGGCATTTTGTTACTCAATTACTATCAATCGATTATTAAGCAGAAAAAACACAATAGCATTGAAATATTAACTGAAATTACTGCCTGCTTCATTTTTTGTTTAGGTTATATGGTCCCAACCTCGCCATTTTTGGCAATTACTTTAAGTGCGATTATTTTGCTTGTACTCATTGAACGTCAACGTTTGCACACTTTGGCACGAGAAAAATTCAAACCACATAAAATTGAAACAGTAATTATCTTAGTTATTTTTACGTTAGGGATTTTACCGCTTCTTCCTGATCGCACATTTGATCCTTGGCATTTATTTAATCCAAAAGATTTTGGTTTATTAATTGCAACGGTTGCAGCGATTCAATTAGGGGGTTATATAGCAATTCATTTATTTGGTGAACGCTTAGGCATCCCCTTAACAGGGTTTTTAGGAGGATTGGTGTCAAGCACTGCTGTTTTTGCCCAATTGCATGATACATTAAAACGATATCCCCAATCCGAATGCGTTATTCTTGCTTCAGGGCTTCTAGCTACAGTTGCAATGTTAGTCGATGTGCTAATAATTATTTTGATTGCATCTCCAGCTTTGCTTATTTTTATTATTTGGCCCATGCTGGCTATGATCTGTAGCGGAGTTTTATTCTCGGCTGTTCTGCTTTATTTTCAAAAAAAATCAGAGCGTGCCCCCACGTTACTTGCAACCCCACTTAATCTCTTATCTATATTACGTACCTCTATTTTTATAGGATTATTATTGCTCATCATTGCCATGACAAGACGAATTATCTCAATTAAAGGGATTTTATTGTTTTCATTTTTGGGTGGACTTCTTGAGATCCATGGTATTTCCTTAGCAACAGGCCTGCTTTATTTGGGAAATCAAATGCATGCTCATGACGCACGCCTGATGTTATATATTGCTATTCTTGCCAGTTTCATCTCAAAAATAGCATTATTATGGAGTTTAACACCGGCACGTTTTGCTTTTCACGCCACTTTATTATTGCTTGGAGTGTTAGCTAGTGGCGTTGTCATTTACTCAATTGGGATTTAAATAATACCTACCTTATGACAAGGCCTGATTTTATCTCCAATTAAGAATTACAGGCGGTTTGTGCTCTGTGGGCAAGGTTTTACTCGATGGCCAACCAAGAATTATGGGCGCTACAGCGGTCATTTTTTTAGGTATCCCTAACTCTTTTTTCCACTCTGGTAGATTTAACGCCGCAACTGAAAATCCAATGACACAAGAAGCAAGGCCATAAGTAAGGGCGGAAAGCATTAAATTTTCGGCAGCGAGCCAACAGTCAGCACTGACGAATTTTCCTTTAAAGGTGCTATAGATAACAATTAAAGTATGTGCATTATAAAAAACATTGAATTCCTTTTGTTGTACCACCTGCAAAACGTGCTCTTCTTGTAAGTCTATGCTTTTCTTTTTATCATTCATTGTTAGCAGTTTAGCACTTTCTGAAATACGTTCTAATAGGGCTTTATTCTGAATCACGACAAATCCTCTGGATTCTTCATGAAGTGCTGAAGGGGCATGCACTGCTGCATCTAATAGCTGATTGATAATTTCGGAATCAACTTTTTTAGGCAAGAAACTACGTACAGCCCTGCGGTTATATATCGCATCCTTTACATCAATTTTATAACGATGTATCAATTCTGGGTTTTCCATGACTTGCTCCTAGCCTTTTCTAGGATTATAGCAAATCCTGGAAACTATGATTTTAATGCATTGCCAAAAGCTAACAGACCATCCAAAATACCCTTTGTAATTTGCCAGCCCGGCCATTTTGCACAACATCTTATTTTTCATCAAAAACTCCATTTTCAATATAATCCATATGCATGGCCTATGAAACGTCAATAATGACCTTCAATGCCTGCGTCTTTTCTGCTTGTCCAAAAGTATCATAGGCCTCAAGAATATTTTCAAACTTAAAATGATGACTGATTAATGAGTGTGGCTCCATCTTATGAGCACATAAAGCTTTTAATAACATAGGTGTGGATACCGTATCGACTAATCGGGTAGTGATGGTAATATTTTGTGACCATAAACGCTCTAGATGAAGATCGGCTTTTGTCCCATGTACTCCGATATTTGCAATAGTACCGCCTGCAGCCACAAGATCTTCAGTAAGAACAAATGTAGATGGGGTACCTACAGCTTCTATAGCTGTATCTACACCACGGTTATTGGTTATCTGCATCACTTTACTTGCTGCTTTACCGTCAAGATTACTTATAATTTGAGTTGCGCCTAAACGTTTGGCTCTGTTCAAACGGTTCTCATCCACATCAATCATAATAATTTCAGCTGGAGAGTAAAATTGGGCGGTAAGTAGTGTTGCCAAACCAATAGGGCCCGCGCCTACAATAGCTACAGTACTTCCTGGCTGTATTTTGCCATTTAACACACCACATTCAAAACCTGTGGGTAGAATATCACTGAGTAAGACTAAATCTTCTTCATTAACTCCTTCAGGAATTTTGTATAAACTCGTATCAGCCTGAGGAATCAACACATATTCAGCCTGTGTTCCGTCGATTGTATTCCCAAGAATCCATCCGCCTTTAGTGCAATGAGAATACATTCCTTTACGACAAGGTTCACATTTACCACAAGAAGTAATGCAGGAAATAATTACTTTATCTCCAGGTTTGATTTCGGTTACTCCTGAACCTACATTCTCCACAATGCCAATACCTTCATGCCCTAAGATACGCCCAGGCGCACAAGTAGCAACATCACCTTTTAGAATATGCAGGTCAGTTCCACAAATAGTTGTTTTTTTAAGTTTTATCACTGCATCAGAAGGGTTTTTAATCGTGGGTTTGGGGCGCTCTTCTAGAGCTTTCTTTCCAGGTCCCTGATAAATTAATGCTTTCATTTTATAGACTTTCCTTGTTTGATATCTTTAATAAGCTGTTTACAAGTGACTCTATACTAAAATTCTAAATATTATCAAGTTGTGCTTATTAATTGCTTTTTAAATTGTGATTCATCTTAACAGTTTGTCAAGTTATGGTATTCCGGGGACGGTCCGGGACGGGTGCCGATGTGTTTTGAACAAGTTGACTAATAATTAACAGAGTCCGTCCCCATGTTTAATATTTGGTCTATGCTTTTATTAATTCAATCAGTATTGGTAGGGAATTATTATGCAAGAAAAGGAGCCCCCTAAAAAAGAAGAGAAAGAATCTTCATTAAGCCTAGATCAAAAAAGAAAAATATGCGTTAAAAATATACAAATTGTTATGGAGACACTGCTCAAAGAGCATCCTGAGCAATTTAAAAAATTTCCAATTAGCTCAACTTTTCCAAATGGCTATTTTAAAGTAGCCTCCTTAGAGCAGCCTAAGAGGGCCAGTGGCTTGGTAATGAGCAAAGATGAAAATGCTGGGGTGGGATTTCTTTCTGTTATGCAACCCACAGGTGAAGCTTGTAAAGTGATAGGTAAGCTTTTTGAAGAATTCACAAAAGTAAGGCCGGTTGTAAGATATCATGGTTTTAGTGAAATCGGTTTTGTTTGTAAAAATACTGAAGCAGAAGTAGATTTACTTTTAAAGAAATCAGAGCAGCTTAAAAATCTATATGGTCTGTTTGATATCAAACTATTTAGGTCATTAGCATCTCCAGTACCCAGGGCTACAGGAGGTCTTGGTTTTTATGATAGAAAGCCAAAATCTGCGCTTGAAGATGAAAACATCTCTGCCTTGGTCGCTAAACTATTTACAGGGAAATCTATGCATTCAGTTAAAATAGAAGCGGATCTAATAAGCTTTAGAGGTCAACGCGAAGAGGTCGAAGGCGTCTTCACGAAAGCAATGGAAGCCTTAAAAGAGGATGGCCTTTCAGCAGATGGGATATTGTCCAATTTAAAAATAAAATATGAGCCAACTACTGAAGTAACACTCGATATAGGAAAAGTTGCTGCTGAATTGAATAAGCCTAAAGAAGGATTGGGACTAGACTTGGGTGGCAATTAGTAAAATATTTAGGGGACGGTCCGGGACGGGAACCGATGTGTTTTGAACAAGTTGATCAATAATTAACGGAGTCCGTCCCGGACCGTCCCCATGAAAAAAACAAGCACACTTTTTAATGAAATTTAAGCGTGCTCACAGAGCAATGCTTTTGCTGGCCTCAATACATCATTTATGGCGAGGAGGATGACAAAACTGCTCCTTTCTCTAAAGGATAGCTAGAATCTTCTTCTCTCAACCCAACATCAAAAAGTTTTGGCCCAGTTTTCCTAATTTTAGAGTTATTAGATTTGGGAGTTTTTTCTGATGTTGCTAATAAAGTATTACTTTGAAGTGCATTTGAAGTAGGGCTTTGACCTGCTTTTTCTATCGATGGCTTCTCTGCCGGTGAAGGCTCTTGAGTCGATTTTTTTCTCTGAAAAACGGAAGGCCAAGTAAAGGCTATCGATACGAATACTAAAATGATTGGAGACAATATTGCCATGGTAACGGTTAATGCAAATTTTTCTCCTATTGCTTCTCCCAGCGTTTCACCAACATGCATTCCACTGCGAATTCCACCAGCAACAGAATAGGCAAGAGAGTCACCTATCAAAGCAAATAATTTGAGCATGTTAATGGCTCCATGCTTTATCTTTTGAGCTTTTGTTTGATTTTTTTCCGGTGGTTGATATATCGATTCAAATTTTTCTTTTAGATCGACATACGTTTTCGGGTTAAAGACTTTATATACTTGTGAAAAAGTATTAACAAACATGGTTGTCGAAGTACATATCATCGCAATAGTATGTGCTAAAAGGGTATCAGGAGTCGCACCTACAGCATTAAAAAACTTATTAACCCCTGATACGGTAGTAAACCAAGTTAGCGTCGCATAAACAGCTAAAAAGATCGTACTTACCATTCCTAATAAGATACATCGCAAAAGACCATAGGGTTTTTTATAATCTTCAATAAAAAGATTTTTAAATTTTGCATAATTTTCACGTATGCCTACAGCTTGAAACGAATAAAAAGAGACAGCTGCAATCAAAGATAACCCAATCGTAGCTGCCAAAACCAGAGGGTTAGAGATGAGCAGGCCTGCTCCTAAAAAAGTGAGGAGTCCTACGAGACCAGCATATCCAGTAATGCCGGCAGAAATACATGCTAACAATGTCACGACACCAAAAAGTAATTTCTGACCTCTATCGAGTATTGTTTTTTCCTTTGCATTTTCTTCTGGGGTCTTAAATGTTTTTTGTTTACTCGGTTGAAAGCCAGCACTATCAAGCATGGCTTGTCCACGGCTTAATAAGCACACTATTCCGTTACATAAGGAAAGTACCATCGCTATGGCAAGGCTAAGGCCAAAGGGTGCCCCCAAAGTGCTTAATAATCCCAGGCAAAATACCATGCAAAGCGCCATGGAAGTAACGACTTTGCCAATGACTAATGGCACTCCTTTTAGCAGTCTATTTCTATTTTGATCGGGGGTTCTTGTAAATTCTTGGCCATTGCTAGAGCAGGTAGCAATTTGTAAGACCTCTTGCTTAGACAATCTTTTGCCACCCGAAAGTATCTCGCCCCATTTAAAGGTAAGGAAACTCCAAAAATAGTGGGAAAACGGACGTATTAAAATATCGGTTATTCGAAGATCCCCATTTAGAATGGCATGTTGGACTTTTTGCGATTCTACTTTAGAAAATTGATATTGGTCGAAAGAAGCAATAATCCAATCTTTTTGAGTACGGAATTTTCTTCTTAAAACCATTATGACATCAGGACGTTTATAAATAGTAGAATCGATTTGTTCTTGTTCTAATAAACTAACTATTTCTTTCATTCCGACAAATCCTTTTTTAACACAAAGTGCGTAGCTTATTTATAATTTCACAAGAATTCCATTTAAATTTTAAAAAAATAATTATCAATAGGTGGGATGCCAGGATTATTTTCATCAGAAAGATTTGACATACTGTGCAAGTTACATTCTAATCTTATTTTTTTCATGATATGGACAATCATGGCATTTTTAAGTTTTTTAAAACCTGCTCCTTATCTTGATGAAATTCAAGATAAAACCATTGTTGAACGGCAATATCGTTATTGGCGTATTCGTACCTTTTATGCAATGTATATAGGGTATGTGTTGTTTTATTTTACGCGAAAAAGTTTTACCTTCGCGATGCCTGCATTACAAAGCACCTTGGGGATGACCAAAACTGAACTGGGAATGATTGCGAGCATACTGAGCTTAAGTTATGGCATCAGCAAATTTTTGAGTGGAATTCTTGGCGATAAGTCAAATCCTCGTTATTTAATGGCGATTGGACTAATTTTGACGGGTATTTGTAATATTTTGTTTGGCTTGTCTTCCACTTGGTGGTTATTTGCGATTTTTTGGGGCTTGAATGGTTGGTTTCAAGGGTGGGGATGGCCAGGATGTACTAAATTATTAACCCATTGGTATTCTCAATCTGAACGTGGTCGTTGGTGGAGCATTTGGAATACATCACATAACGTTGGGGGTGCATTAATTCCATTGATTGTTGCAATATGCGCACAGTATTTCGGCTGGCGTTCAGCTATGTTTGTACCTGGAATCATCTGCATTTTAGGAGGTCTTTTTTTAATCAATCGTTTAAGGGACACGCCGCAATCGCTTGGTTTACCTGCGATAGAGCAATATCGGGACGATTTTTCTGGTTTATCTAGTCAGCACCAAGAAAAAACAGAACTCTCAGTCAAAGAAATTCTTTGGAATTATGTGTTAAGCAACCCATATATTTGGATACTGGCTATTTCTTATGTGTTTATTTATATTGTCCGCACGGCCATTAATGATTGGAGCATGCTGTACTTAACGGAGGCGAAGGATTATTCCTTAATCACAGCAGGAAGTTGTGTTATATGGTTTGAAGTTGGTGGTTTTTTTGGAAGCCTGGTTGCCGGCTGGTTTTCTGATAAAATATTCCAAGGTAAGCGCAATCCAATCAATGTTCTCTTTACTGCAGGTGTCTTTGTTACTTTGTTGCTATTTACGTTCACTAAGGGATATACACCATTCCTCGATTCTTTATTTCTTTTTTTCTTTGGCTTTTTTATCTTTGGACCACAAATGATGATTGGTATGGCCTGTGCGGAGTTAACACATAAAAAAGCAGCGGCGACAGCAACTGGTTTTGCCGGATTTTTTGCTTATTGTGTAGGTGCTGTTCTGGCTGGTGCTCCTTTGGGTGCAATTATCAAAAATTATGGCTGGGATAATTTCTTCCTCACATTGTTTATTTGCTGTTTGATTCCATTATTTATGATGCTGCCACTCTGGCATGTGAAAGCCCATCCAAGGCATCGTAAATCAGAATTTTCAGAAAAATCTGAGTTTGCGTAGTAGGTTCCAGTGCAAAGCAAGCGTAGCCCGTATTAGCGAAAGCGCAATACGGGACTTTGTCCCCATATTATTTATGAGGGAGAATCAATCTTATTTTCCTCTTCTTTTTTACCACGCATTCCATAACAGGCACTAATACAACTCGATATAGCCCCCAGGAAAAATAAAATAAAAAGAATCCAGCCATTCCAAGCTAAATGTTTAGGATTCGCATTAATCATTTTTTGTGTAGGAGCATTTTGTTGAGATGTTACAGAAACATTAACATCTGCTGCAGAAATTTGCGTAGGAGCTAGATTAGGATCTAAGTTTTCCTCATAAAATGAAACATAATGAGTCAGAGGCATAATTAGTAAGGCGCTCAACATTAATACCAAGCTCCAAGTAATAAATCCATAAATTACACCACCATGGCAGTAGCAATGATGAAATCGCCCCAAATAACCAGCGACAAATCCAGCTGCACCCATTGAAACAATGACCCCAATTAATAAACCTAAAACACCACCAATTGCAACAGCAGGAGCAGTATTGGGTGAAGAGGTATATGCACTTAAACCTATGGCCATACTAAAAATATTCAGTAAGAAAGTAAGCCCTACACCAACAAAAGCCCCTGCAATAATTGCGGTCCAATGAATATTGGTTATTGTCGCCTTATAGCATTTTTGATTGTCCATAATGAAAATATCCTTGTTTTAAATGTGAGAAACCAACCAAATTAGTACTAATAAACTGACTGGAACACCTAACAACCATGCAATAATGTATCCCATGATTTTTCTCCTAAGTTATTTCCAACTATAAAGGCTCTGAATAATAGTTTCTCATTGCTTGAATAAAGGAATCGGCATTCATGTCAGGCCAGTTAGACTTATCAAATCCTGGAGAATTTACTAATTTTTCTTGATCTATATTTAAAATGAATGTTTCCAACATAGGATCGTAGGAAAAAACTTTCCAAGGTAGAGCAAACAACTTATCTCCTAAACCCAAAAAACCGCCAAAAGAAAGAACTACATACGCTACTTGACCACTCAGTTTATCGATCATTAGCGCTTCAATTTGACCTAGGTCTTCTCCTGCCTGATTTTCTACACAAATACCGACAACATCATTTGAGTTTACAAGCTTCATTATATTCTCCTTAATCTATTGAAGTTTGTTAGAACACATCATGACTGTACAAATAAGGGATTAGGTTAATTATAGAGGAGATTATAATTTTGGTGTAAAATTTACCATAATGTATTTAAATTGACTTATTGGTGGATTCTTTTTTAGCTCAAGTTTAACAAAAATTCTCATTGATTTTTTCCCCACGTCGGTGAAATATGTAAAACTTCATTTTTCAGAAGCAGGAAAATAATCTTCCGGTTATGAAAAAGGCCTTAGCTTTTATAAAGCGCATACCTCGTAGGGAAAATTTACTTTAAGGAAATTAAAATTTCGTTGAAGATAAACTTATACAAGTAACAAAATAATTAAAATAAGGAGAATTAAACCTACTCCACCACTTGGATAATATCCCCATTCCCTGCTATATGGCCATCTAGGAAGTAAACCTATTAAGAGCAAAATTAATATAATAAGTAAAATTAAATGCATAATAAAATTCCTTTTCTTAGTAGAAAGTTCTTTAAATAAATATCCTATTTGCATTATAGCTGAGATTTTATTCTTAGCTGAAAGTAGAAAGACTTCGCCCATGTTGTAGATACTTAGGTATGTATTTTCTTTTAGATTATTACGAGGGTATTTGATTGCTAGTTTCAGTTTTTATTTGATTCATTTATTTATACAGCGCAGATAATGCGTGTCTGTAATATAAATTGGGGGCGGATCCCCATGTGTTTTGAACAAGTTGACTAATAATTAACGTAGTCCGTCCCTATTGGTTCTTTGCATGACAGCACCCTTGAGATTCTTGTACTAGGATGATAAAGTGCCTGAAAATTTATCTGTTTGTGAGTTATTTATGTCATTTAGTTTTTTCACCCAGCCCAAGATCAATCGTATTGCAAACAATTTGGAAGCCACACTTGCCGAAACTTGTCGACAACGGTGGGCAAATTATCTTCACAATCTTCCTAGCGGCTATCCAAGTATTATATATAATAATCATCTTAAAGATGTGGAAGTGAATCCGAGAGAGCTTGTTGATACCTTTGCACCTTTTAGGCCAAAGGAGCATTTTTCTTGGGATATTATTCATTCATCTTCCGACGCAAAATTTCATTTGTCGATAGAGAACGCCAGGAAACAATATATTTTTTACAGTGAATTAGTAAAAAAAGCCCGCGAGATTAATGCACTACTCTCCCAGGAAAAACCAAATTATGACTTAATTATTCGGCTCGCTAGTGAGATTAAAAACGCTTCAACAACAGTGCCTTCAGTCGCAAGCGGAGAGCCGATAGAATTAAATATAGGTTGGACGGTTGGGGGCAATCTAGCAATCGATTTCTTTTCCGGTGTGTTTGGTCTAGTTCATGCACCTATTATGGCCTTAGCTAGTATTTTTTGTATGCCAGCTTATGCTCTTTCTTATTCTGCATATTGTGGAAGCCCGCAGTTCTTTTTGGATACAGCTTTGTATTTTTGTAACTCCGTATGTCAAATAATCTCTTCTGTTCTATTTCCTCTGAATATGCTCTATTCAAAGTACACTACAGACTCTTTTAATACCCTTACTAAGGGTGATGCGCAGAGAGCAGTGGAAGGAGTAATTGCCTTGGCTACAGCCCAGAGAGGGGAGCATAATGAGGTGGAAGTGATATCTCAGCAAACATCTTTACACGGACTTGATTAAACCAAGGTTGGTTGGTTTTTTTGCATCATGTAAGCAAGCGTAAATCGGAGCTTGGCCCGAGCTACGCTTGTTATTATATCCATGGGGGCGGTTCGGGACGGATCCCAATGTGTTTTGAACAGGTTGGTTAATAATTATTAAAGAAAATGATAAAGAGCAATCCAGTAGGTGATATTGGTGTGATTAAGCGGCATTATCAATGCTGTTCGTGGATTTAAAACGGCCTATGCGAACATTAAAGGACTTGAAATCATGCGTATGTTTAAAAAAGGACTGTTCAATAGTTGGATGTATGGAACTCGAACCGAAGCATCCTTCATCAATGAACAATTTGGCTTATACAGTTGAGATCTGCCCAAAAATTAAGATCTTATAAGTTAAATCTTTTTTTCAACGGAGCCCTGGGATGTATGGAGCTCGAATCGAAGTATCTTTCATCAAGGAGCAAACTAGTCTCTACAGTTGAGCTTCTACCTATAAATTATGATTTTTTTAATTGTTTATTTTTTGCAACGGAGCCTAATTTTCTCCAGTCGTTTTTTAATTTGTTAATAAAAAAGAAGTTAATCCCATTATTATCATTGATAGTGAACTAGAATTTAATCAAAGATCTTAGAGAGTTAACCAAGAAGTGTTGTTTGGCCGAATGTAAATCCGGTGATAATTGATGTGATGAGCGGGTGTAGCCTGGGTGAAACGAAGTGAAATTGGTTCTGACCCTTTGGGCCTAAATCCAGCAAGCGTAGCTCGTTTGCTTGCAAACGGATTGAACTGCAAATTTAGGAAATAGAGTTGCCAAATAGCCTGGTTGCAAGCAACCAGGCTACGCTCGCTAAAGTGATTGTAGAGACAATCTTAAGCTCTATTACTGAACTATAAGCGCTGTTATACATGGAATTTAGATACCTCAATGAGGTTTTATTATTTAAGGAAATAAAATGAATAAAATTCACTTCAAAACTGCAAAGGTTAATGGCCTGAATTTGTTTTATCGAGAAGCGGGAACCATGGGACAACCGAAATTGCTTCTGCTGCATGGATTTCCAACTTCAAGCCATATGTTTAGGGACTTGATCCCACTCCTCTCTGATCAATTCCATATCGTAGCACCTGATTTGCCCGGGTTTGGTAGAACAGAAATGCTGCCACGTTCGGAATTTAGGTACACCTTCGATAACATCGCGAAGGTGATCGATAAATTCACAGAAGTTATAAAATTTAATAAATTTGCAGTCTATATTTTCGACTATGGAGCACCTATTGGCTTGCGGATTGCAATTAAGCATCCGGAGCGCATCACCGCGATCATTTCTCAAAATGGGAATGCTTATGAAGAGGGATTGAGTGATGGTTGGACGCCAATCGAGGCATATTGGAAAGATGCATCGAGCGCGAACCGAGAAGCTTTACGTGCATTTTTGACACCAGAGATAACGTTTTGGCAGTACACGCATGGGACTAAAGATGCTTCAGAAGTTTCTCCAGACGGTTATTCGCTCGACAATTATTATATGAAGCGTCAAGGTGCCGATGAAATACAGTTGGATTTGTTTGGTGATTACAAATCAAATGTTTCTCTCTATCCTGAATTTCAACAGTATTTCCGAACTTACAAGCCCCGATTTTTAGCCGTTTGGGGTAAACAAGATCCGTTTTTCCTACCTCAAGGTGCAGAGGCATTCAAGCGTGATAATCCAAATGCAATCGTGGAATTTTTTGACACAGGACACTTTGCTCTCGAAACTCATGTGCAAGAAATCGCTAACAGTATTCGAAGATTCTTAGGGTGACGTCATGGAATATGTTCATTTTGAGCTAAATAAAATAGGAGACTATTGGGACGACTAAAATTCTCTTTGAAAGTCCTTTGATTTTGTCTACATGACTTTTTCGAATGACTAGGCGAATTCTAGCTCCAACAGTGTCGGACTCAAATACGCAAATCTCACGCAAGGATATTTTAGCAACTTTATAGGAATTTTACTGGAAAAGTCATTTGGTTTTCATAAAAATGACTATTTGAGATGTAAGGTTGATATCATTTAATTATAGTATTGATTTATGATCAAATTGAGTTTTTTAATAAGTTCTCCATATTATTGCTACAATCTGTATGGCAGTGAAAATTTTTCAGTCAAGCTAATCTATATAGCTATCCCCAACAGTGAACCAATACCTGCACTCACCATCATCGCCAGTGTTCCCCAAACCACAACACGCAGTGCTCCTAATATGATGCGAGCTCCGCCAACCTTTGCAGCCACACCTCCAAGTAATGCCAAAAATAGAACCGCCATCACTGATATTGCTAGAATAAGATAGGTTCTTGGAACAATAAAAATGATTATTAAAGGTAATAATGAACCCAGCGTAAAACTACAAGCGGAAAACATTGCTGCCTGAAGAGGGCGTGCACTCGATATTTCTGTAATACCAAGTTCGTCGCGAGCATGTGTACCTAATGCATCCTTAGCCATCAATTGTTTTACAACTTCTTTTGCGAAAGAGGGCTCTAATCCACGATTGATGTATATAGTGGTTAGCTCTTCAATTTCATTTGGTAAACTCGACTCAAGTTCTTTCTTCTCACACTGTAGAGCAGATTTTTCTGTATCTGCTTGTGAGCTTACGGATATATACTCGCCCGCAGCCATCGACATAGCACCAGCAATTAATCCTGCAATCCCTGCTACAAGTATTCCATTATATGGCGTGTGCGCAGCAACAACACCAATTAACAAGCTCGATGTAGAGATAATTCCGTCATTTGCACCTAGTACGGCGGCGCGTAACCAGCCAATTCGTTCAATTCGATGATATTCTTTATGTTGCATATATATCAAAACTCCTATGTGGAATAAGTCTGAGTCGATATGCCGCCAAGTTACTCTTGTGGCATATCAGATTTATGTTTATATACTGCATTTTCAGGAATATCAGTAGCTGAGTAGACACTTATTATTTTGAATGGTTTCTTCGCATTGAGATTAATAAAATTATGAGGAATCCCTTGAGGGATAAAGATCATATCACCTGCTGCGACAGTTGAATTTTTGCCGTTGAGAATCGATTTAGCTTGACCTTCAACAACGAAAATAACCTGATCAAATTTATGAGTTTCCATTCCAATCTCATTGTTGGGGTTGGTCTTAGGTGTGATATTCATAAAAACAACCTGTGCATCTTTACCTGTCACCAGTGCTAGCTTCCAGTTTTCATTGCGTTTTGCCATTTCAAAAATTTTGGGAGTAATGACCGCATTTATTTTATTATCAATGGTACTTTCTTCAGAACTAGCAAATGATGATGTTGCGATTAAAGTTGACACCAATAACGTAGATATAAAAGTTCTTTTTATCCCTTTCATTTTCATAAATGCTCTCCATAATTTAAAGTTAGCGATTCACTATATATCAACATTTGATCTATTTTTGAGCTGCGCAATAAACACAAAAGCCTATTTAGTGTAGCATATGGATTAAATTGGACATGATGAAATTAGAACAAACTATAATTTACTCCATAAATATTGGCTAATTCACTAGGCCTAAGCGTCTTGATCTACTTTCATAGAGTTAATTATTCGTCGTTAAGTTTATATGGGTATTGATTTTCTATACGCCATAAAAATTCACTAACAAGTACTCATAGACCATTGCAGTAGGCTCCCGAAAAATAGAACAGCATACTCTATAATTAAATGAAAAAATTAAGTTAGATACCTTGCTTACTTGGTGTCCACGTTTTTCCTATTGGCAAAATGTACAGAGGATCTTCTTCATTTGTAATATGCAAAATGTTTTTGATCTGAACATCATCAAAAGATCCTATTGAAACGGTACCTAGATTTAAGGACACAGTTTGTAAATAAATATTTTGCGCCGCATGACCAGCCTCCATTAGGACATAACGTTTTCCCCTCTCACCATATTTATTTGTTGTACGTGAAAATAAAGCCGTTATCACTATATCAGCAGCCCCAGATTTTACTGCGCTTTGTCCAAAGGCCGCTTTAGCAAGCTCAATACGTACATCTCCATCTCTTAATTTTTGGAGTATATGTTTCCTGGGTACATAGTGATAAATACCAGGTGATAAATTTTCTATATCTCTAGCGACTAAATAAAATTCCAATGGGTAAAGAGCTCCTGCTGAGGGAGTTGTACGAAATCCATTGTTAGAAGTTATCCCTTGTGCTGCCCAGAGAAGCTGAGCAATTTGTTGCATTGTTAGTGATTGGCTATTGTAAATTCTTATTGATCGACGTTTTTTTAATGCCTCTTCAATAGAGGTTGGGCTAGAGAAAACCGGGTTAGGTAATTTTACTTCAACTTGAATTTTGGTAAGTGCATTAGTCGGGGATTTATTTAAGTTTATTACCCGTAAAACAAGAAATAAGAGATTTAAAATTGTTATTACTATTAGAAACAGAGTCCATTTGTGGCGTATAAAACCCATTAGCTACCTCTCGATATATAGCCATTATGATAAAAGTAGCACATTGGATTTGAACTTGCATACAATTTTTAACTCTTTGTATTTCATTAAAAAATTAATATATTGAATGAAATAAACCCTCTCGATAAAACAGTCTAGATTGAAATGGATTGTTATTGAACCATAATTAAAATAATAGAGATGGAGGAACAAATGTTTAAACTTCGTGATGTTGTAATATTCTTTGCAGGCGCAGAATTTTTTCATACTCTAAGTCACATCATTTTACCATATTTCATTACTTTGCCTTTGGATATGGGATTTATGATGTTTACTTCCAAATTGAATATTTGCGCAATTATTATTAATGCGATTATTACAATCCTACTGTTATGGTGGGCGAGTCGTCTTAACAATGATACAACGATTCGCTCTTAAGGTGCTATCCGCGCGAGCGATAGGTTTAATTAATAAGCATTACTTGATTAATTTTGCTTTATGTGACCATTTTTAATTGATTCTTGAATAGAGTCACCGCAATAATAATAAACACTGGCCCGAGCAGGATTCCAGACATACCTAGAGGGTCAAGCCTTGCTTTGAGAGTAAATACCTAGAGGGTCAAGCCTTGCTTTGTGCTAAACGCAGAAATTATCAAATAAACACAAGTCTGATAATTAGCGGCATATAACAGCTGATACTTTTTTAGAGAACTGTAAGCAATCCTTGCTTAGAGGTTGTGCCTCACAATACGACTAACCCATGAATAATGTAATCCAAAGTGTTCTCCAATTTCTGCAAAGCTAAATTGTCCTGTAGCATAAGCAATTTTGATGCATTCATTTCTATGAGGAGAGGCATTAGAATACTTGGTTAAAGATTCTTTAACGGGTTTATAATGGGATTGGGATATATAGGTTAATTTTTTTTCTTGTTCCATTTTTGATTGCATTTCATTAACGAATACCTCAGAACCAAGGAAAATTTGATTTTTTAAATTATCCCATGGGGTTTTAGCGCTTCTACCTTCATGAACAAATTGTTTGTATTTATCAGTTGCTATTAACAAATTGGAGTTAAAAGCCGAAAGAAGGAGTTCTATTGATAACCAATTAGGTTTAGGTGCCTGATTTATAGTTGCTTTATAACTACTCCAAGCCCAATCTTCAGGGAAAAATACCATCTTAGCTCTTACTGGATTTAAAACAATATATCGAGATAGCTCGAGTAAATAAGATTCTTTTTCTATTAATATCCCTTTAAATCGTCCTTGGAAAACATGTCCTACACGGTGATGTCTTTGATTAAACTTTTGCGTGTAAATTCCATTGAGTAACTGCATTCCTTTGCTAAGGTTTCCTAAAGGAGTTTCTATTAGTAAATGGTAATGATTGCTCATAAGACAATAGGCATGACACACCCATTTACATTTGTTGCATACATGCGTAAATATTTCTAGAAATAAAACTCTATCTTCATTTGATAAATAGATATCTTCCTGTTTATTTCCTCGTGACGTTATGTGATACATCGCACCACAATACTCAATGCGTAAAGCTCTAACCATGTTGGACTTCCATTTTTCCTTTGGGCGATAAAGCTAATGCATTTATTTATTGGAGTCAAATCATTAAAAATTGTTAGGACGATTTGAATGTTGGCGGGCAATTTAATATTTAAGCACGAAGCAAGGCTTGACCCTCTATGCTTGACCTAGGGGATTAGATCCCGTTGATTGCATACGGCATATTTACACAGATAACCTGGTTGCCTTTGCTTTACAGTATTGCTCGATCATTTTACCTGCAGAGACGTTACCAATACGAGACGAAGTATTAAAATCTTGACAACCTGCTTCTTTGTTTTGCCTTTTTATAAACATAATACCTCGATTTTTATAGACCTCTGAATCGAATGGATTGAGCTTAATAGCCAGATCAAAATCATTTTTTGATCCTTGGTAGTCGTTGAAAGAAAAACGGAGAATAGCTCTCAGATTGTATGCTTCTGCCATATTTTGGTTTAATTTTATAGCTTGATTTATATCGTGCAAAGCACCATTGCTGTCTTGGGAGGCGTATTTTGCAAGTCCACGTTTGACATACATAACAGCTGAATCTGGTTGCAGTTTAATTGCTGTGTCCAAATCGTTGATAGCATCTGAATAATTATTAATTTTCATATAAAGAAGCGAACGGTTTAGATAAGAAATAGCCTCAGAAGGATTGATTTCAATTGCTTTTGTATAATCTGCTAATGCTTCGCCTAACTGATTGTTGTTGATTAAAGCATTCGCTCTTGCACCATAAGCTCGCTTTTGATTGTTAAAGATGGTGTGTTTTCACTAGAGACTTATTCCTCAGGAATAAAGCTTTTCTAATAGCAGTTAAACAAGATGCTTGTTTTAAATTTCAACTCAATTAGTTTATTTCCTACGTCTCAAGTGAACGTTTATACTATAGAATTATAGTTTTTTTGTGTACTTAAATGTTTCGTAAAGTTTATTAGAACATATCAAATTATCATTTGATATCATATCTACCAAAACCAGTTTTTCTGCAAAGGTTTCAACGATAAGAGAACCATTATTATTAGGTATACCCACCATTTGACATGAGCAAGTATTGGTATAAAAGAAACAATGATACATGCAGCAAAAAACATGACTAATGATAATAGTACTTGCAGAGATGGCGTGTTGGATTTAACGCAAGGGTTAAATTTAGATAATATTGTTTCTCCTGGCTGAGAAATCAAATGGATAATTAAAGGGAAGGCGCAAATGACTAACACTATCAAATAGAACCACCATGCAATACCCATTAAAGGAGGATATACTGACAGGATCATTAAACCAAAAACATAATACACTAACATGACAAAGATATAATCTATCACTTCAAAACGACGCAGTTTTTCAGCCAAGAAGATTTCAGCAGACATGTTTCTATCCTTATAAAAGCCTTCTTTATTCTAAGTATAATGTAAATTGTTAAAATTTACTCAACCGAAAGTCCAAATATAATGATGAGGATCAGTGTTAAGGCTAATAATTGATAGACTAATCTAGAAGTAGGGATAACCCATATTTTTTCTCAAGAGGTCGGTCACGAGGATCTGTAGAGTATAGTAGAGTGCAAAAGCTTTAGAGGCTATGGTGATGATTTCATAAATATTGGTCAACCAGGTTCTAGTTAATCAAAAAAATTTAATCGCTTGCACCGTTGCTCTAGCAATTCGAGATATTTTTCCTGCATCTCTTGAGATAAAAAACTGAAACCAATCAGCTCTCGCCATTTTGGTATTACCTGATGAAACTCTTTTATGATCCCATCGATGACGTTCTGATTTAATCCTAATTTTTCAATGGCAAAGTATTTAAGAAAATCACTCTTGGTTAAATTATTTTTTTTCCCTTTTAGAGGTAAAGCCAGTTCTTCTTTGGTATTTTTTTGAGCGATGGTTGAGTTAAGTAAATCGTAGGCTGGTGATATGGAAATTTTTCTATCCTTAGTAATTAAGGAAAAATTTTTTAGATGCATGTCTTCGTTGCCGACCAGGAAATTAAAAAGCGTCAACTTAAATAATTTCACGAATTCAATTTTTGGGAATGTACAAAACTGTTCTATGACTGCAATTACTTTTTCCATAGAACTGTTATATTTCGTGTGTCGGTCTTCACCTGATAGCTGTGCAAAATCTTCTAAAGCTAACTTTTTATTATGGCCTATTCGATCAAAGCGTTTAATGAAGTAGGTTAAACTGTTGTCTTTAGAATAAACCAAACCATGAACCGGAACTTCGAGGCCAATGGCCTTTGCAAGGGTCATAGTAATGGCTTCATTTTCCGGCAATTCTGGGTAAATATCACTTTGTGGTTTTAAAATGTACTGACCCTTTTGATCAACGATTTCAAAACCTCCCTCTTTAATTTTTAGTTTGGCACTTAGTTTCTTTTGGACGCCTTGAATAGACATCTTTCCTACACGAGCAATTGCTTCCTGACGCTGCTCATCAGCACTTAAATCTAATGGGCTAAGGTTTTTTAATTGAGGGGAAAGCAAATTCAATCCACGTTGAGAATAGTTTTCTTGGTCACTAATCTTTTCGTAAGTAATAGGGCAGTGTTTCATCTTAGTTCCTCAATTGTCACTGCGCCTACGACATCTTGGCCAACAAGTATCAATTGACCAAAATAATCATTTTTATCTATCTTGTATTTGCGTAATAGTGCTTCAAGCATAATGCCTTCAGGAAGTAATCCTTCAAAAAAAGGGGGAAACACGTCAAAATCATAGACCTTATTGGTTAACGGCATGGTGAGAGAAACAGGTGCCCCCTGATAATCATTAAGGTAAGTAAATTGATATTTTTTACCTTCTAACTCCTCTAATATTCCAGCTCTAATGCCATTGACTGATACGTATGCTTTTCTCATGTATTATTATCCGTTGTTTGAGGAAAAGGCGTTTCAAATTTCATTTGAATATTTAACACATCTAATACTTTTAGCAATGTATTTAGCCGCACAGATTCTTTCCCTTTTTCAATATCATAGATAACCGTCTTACCGACCCCAGCTAACCGAGCTAATTCCTGTTGCGATAAGCCGCTGTGTTTGCGGTAGTAATGGACTAAATTAGCAATCTCGTGTGTAGGCATGGAACACCAAAAATTAATTATATATTACTGTTATAGCAGTAAAAATGAGTAAAATAAATTTATTCTTGCATTTTTTTTGCATTAATTCGTTATAAATCACTGTTATAGCGGTAAATATGCTCAATTTCATGGTTTTCTGCGTATTTATTTATGTTAAATTCAAAAAATTACTGTTACCGCGGTAAATTTGGGGAAATAACAAAAAAGTCATTGGCTCAGCCTCAAAATAGAACAAGAATAATTCTTTGATCATATAAAAAATACAGGGACAGAGGGGAAAAGTGGGACATCCTTGTAATTACTGGGCTAGACCCGCCCCAGCTTAATTTGCAACCTTGGGACGTATGGGACACGGATAATCACCATTTCCAGTATCAATCAATATCATTCGATAGCATATCTTTGAAATCGATCTTTTGTGCTTGATAAGCTTTGAAGGAATACGCAATACTTTTTCCGAGCTTGAAGTTGAAGCTTTCATAGCCAAAAGGCTAGTGAATATCAATTACTTGTCCAAGGTTAGTCGGATAAGCATTTGAATTCATCTCCAGGGATGGTGCAGGTCGGCATTATGCTGAATGAATAATCACTTGCAGAGTTCCCTATGTCTGCTCAAAAGCCATCCCGCTTACATCTATTAAACGAATTTGACCCAAGCAGAGAATCCATGTAGAAAGCCTTTTTGAGAAAAAATGAACTAGAGCAAAAGCCATTAGCTGAGGTTATTGCTGTGATCAGAAATTTTATCCTGATGCCATTTTCTTTAACAAAGTAAACAAATATCACTTTAAATATTGGCTCACGATAAAATGTAGAACATGGAATAATGTTAATTCGGGTTTATACCAAATCCACGATCAGTGTCTGAATCATTTTTTAAAAATAACGTATCACCTTGTGAACGCTGTGAATATTATTTTGGAAACGAAAAGATTAATTTTAAAACAACCAATATTATCTGATTTCGATGGCCTATTGCAGTTACGCACTGATCCTCAAGTGATGCAGTATATCGGTACTGGTGACATACAAACAGAAAACCAAGTTAAAGAGTTTATCGAGAACGCAAAACTTTATTCTGATGAATATGGTTTAGGTTTTTATTCTGTATTTGAAAAGGAAACAAATGATTTTATTGGTCAGGCAGGATTGTTTCATCTAGGGTTCAACGTTAATCAGCCTGATATTGAGTTGGCCTATATACTTCATACTAAATACTGGAATAAAGGTTACGCAACCGAGCTTGCAAATTTCTCAAGAGAGACTATTGAACTACAAATAGAAAACGGTTATCAAACTACTAGGAAAATAGTAGAAAAAACGCCAAACATCAGCATGATGTAGACTGCTTGTTACCTTTATCCATATTTGGGTAATAAATCCCACAAAATCTTCGTGAAATCAAATCGCTTGCAATCTCGCTTGTATCAAGACCTGATATATGTGAAGCTAATCTGAATTATAGTTTGAGTTCTCGTAAGTTAGCGAAGTTACCTTTCTTTTAATCTTTGTAAACACACTATAATTTGTTCAAGTAACATGGGTATATACTGTTTGAGTCGGAAAAGCGCATTGTGCACCATTTTCAGTAATGATATTCAGAATATTCATCAAAATTTCATGCTGTATGATTTGAAATTGATCCCATTTGGTCATTTTTGAATAGGCAGAAACCATAATATTCAGCGCAGATGGGGCAAACTCAATTAAACTTACAGTCAATGATTGGGAGCTATCAATTTCCTTATGCTGTAAAAGCATCTCTCTGATTTGTTTAGAAATGGCGTTAATTTTATCAGAATCTTGGTAACGAATACCGATATTTGCCTTAACTCTTCGATGCTGCATACGAGATGGATTTTCAACACTGATTGTAAGAAAAACGCTGTTAGGTACATATAAGGGGCGCTTATCAAATGTTCTGATTCTAGTCATGCGCCATCCTATGTACTCAACGATTCCTTCAATATTTTTATCAGGCGAGCGAATCCAGTCTCCTACTTTAAAGGGTTTATCCATATAGATGATTAACCCACCAAAAAAATTGGCAAGAAGCTCTTTGGAGGCAAAAGCTATACTAGCGCCACCAATCCCTCCAAAAGCCAGCAATCCAGCAATAGGAATATTCATTATTTGCAAAACTATTAGCAGTCCTAAAATACATGTAATGAATATTGATAACTGACTTAACGCATGTATTAATGTTTTGTCTATAACTTTATTGTTCTTAATGCGTGCTTGGATATAGAGTGCTTCCAACCGTCGAATAAAGCGAACTAGTGCCCAGCATAAAATAATGATAATCAATACGGTTCTTATTTGCAGATGATTTACCGCAAGAAAATAATATTTTTTATGAGTTAAAATAATCGAACAGCAAAAAGATAAGGCAAGTAGCCAAAATAAAAATACCATAGGTATGCTTATTGCCTTTAATAGAGCTTCTCCAAAAATAATATTTAACCTTTCTGCTCTAATTGTTAAGTGATGCACTACTCGTTTGCCAAGTATTTGTAAAAGAGTTGTAATTCCAATGACCATACAAATATAAACAATCCACATATTAGTCAAAATCAAATCATGCATTTAAATCGCCTTTAATATTGGGTTCTACAGATCTAGTTGTTTTTTATTTTATGTCGCGGGTTCTAAAGAAAGAAGTAAGTTATCTCTCATTGATTTACAATAGGTTTCTTTTATTGCAAAGATGGATAATAGTGTTGCAATAGTTGTAAAAACAATCAAAATGAAAAGTGCTTCTTTATAATTTTTCATGCCTGCTGAGCAAGATAGAAGACTGCCAATCAATGGTGCTCCGCTTGCTGATAGGAGTGCTATCATTGCATTGTTAAATCCTAACCCACCGCCTAAGTACTCCTTTTTGCATTGTTCTGCAATGATAGCAAATCCTATACTTTGACCACTAGCACTTAGACCGAGTAGTAGAAAGCATAATACTGTTGCAGTTTTTCCAAGTGGAAAAAAGATAATACCCGACAGACAAAATAAGGCAATGAAAGAACTGACGAGCATTAAAGGCTTTCTACGATGTATTTTATCAGATATAAAGCCTAATAAAGGACATCCCAATGCATATCCAAGCCATGCCAAAGTTATCATATAGGAAGAAAATGTGGAGGAGAGCCCTTTTTTTACTAGAAACTCAACGCCTACATTTTCTGATAAATAATCAATAGAAAAATAAATACAAGCCGAAAATAGTGCAATGTACCAGATTTGTATTTGACTCATTATTTTTATCAAGCTTTTAGTAACTGCTGTCGGTTTTGCAAGAATAATAAATTTTCTACTATTAGTGCGATTTTCCTTTACGAACAGGAAAACGAGCAATGCAATCATAAGGCCTACGGCTGCCATACAGAAAAAAAAACTTCGCCAGCCCATAGCTGAAGTTTGGGATAAAGAGTGTAATGGACCAGCTGCCATCATTGGCCCCATGGTTCCTATGAATTGAGAAATTCCGATATAAAAGGCGACGCTTCTCCTGGGCATCCAATCATAAACTGCGATGAGCAAACAAACAAAACCGAAGGAGGAGCCAAAGCCCATGGCTATTCGACATATCATAGCCGTAGCAAGTTGATAAGATATCGCAAATCCTGCAGTAGAAATAGAACAAAGGAGAGCAGCCATAAATAATGATTTTTTCAAACCAATGCGAATAGTAATAATTCCGACTGGAATTTGCATTAATCCATAAATAAGCGAATACCCAGTGGTACTTAATAAAGAAAAAGAAAATGGTGTTAAGCTTAAATCATTCGTTAACTGCGTTTGAAAAGTGCCTACGACCGTACGTAATATAAACTCATACATAAAAAAAAGCGCACAACTGAACCAGACAAGGATTCCTGTTGCATTAATTTTGTTTTCTATCTCCACTATTGTTTGCTCTCATTGTCCCAGGCCTCCAAAACTGACTTAGCCCGGTTATTATCAATAAAAGTAGCTACTTTAAAAATAGTTTGCCCTTCATGAATTAAAGGGTTGCAATTTATACCTACAACTATTCCCTCTTGATCTGCTTGTACAACTTCAGCCGTATCCGCACTAAATGGGTCATTGATGAGGCCAATACGCTGTCCCTTGCTGATTTTTTGTCCAAGCTCCACCATGCTTAGCAAAACTCCACTACGATGTGCTCGGATCCAGTCTTGATCCTGAGAAAAAATTGATTTAAATGCGCTTTTCTCACTATGCTCAGAATAACGAAGCATATTCATAGCATTCATAATATGATGAATCCCGGAGACTCCTAGCTTAATTGCCGGTTCGTTGAAACGCATTGCCTCGCCTGCCTGATAGATAAGTGCTGGAATAGCTAATTGTTCAATTGTTCTTCTTAATGAGTTTGCTTCTGCACTCACATTAGTAATCACAGGAGCTTTAAAACTTTGAGCTAAATGTTTCGCTTCAGCATTATTAAGATCACAATAAATTTGCGGTAAGAGCTCATGGTTTAGCGAACCAGTTCGCAATTCAACGCAGACATTTGCTTTACTTAATATTTCTCGCGTAAAGATATACGCTAATCGTTCACTGTATGAGCCGTTCTCTATGCCGGGGAAGCATCCCTCCAAGCTCGTATGATTATGGGCTCTGGATGGATCAATTAAACCTAAAATATTTAGAACAGGTACTGTAATTAGCGTGCCTTTTATTTGAGAAGGCTTAATAGACTCAATGAGACGATTTATAATTTCCAAGCCGTTCAACTCATCTCCTTTAACAGCGGAAAAAATTAGCAGGCACGGCCCAGGCTCTTTACTGTGAACTACCTTTATAGGCATGTATAATGAAGCGCAGGAATATAAATCAGGTAGAGGCAAAGCTAGATTTACCTGTTCACCAGGATGAATGATCGCATTACAAATTTGCAGTTTGGAGTTTTTCATAAGCAATAAATTAAATACTCTCCTTTCTCCAACAAAAGAAGCATACTAACAAATTTTTAATAATGGTGCAAAATTAGGCATGAAATAGATCACCAAAATCCATAATCGAACTGGCCTTTTCTTGGGAAAGAGCTTGCCTATAATTGGCTAAATTTTTCCCCCGAAGATCTAAATCATAATTTAGTCTGAATAGACATGTGTTCATGAGCAACACAGTCAAAAGGATCATTAAAATCAAGAGGGCTTGCAAAGTAAATTTGATTATTAGCAAGCATTGAGATAGCTCGGGCATCAAAGTTGCGATATTTATAGAGGATTTCAGGAGGTTTCTTTGACATCTTTGTTGCTACTTTTGGTGATTTGTTATTTCTAAGTGCCCCATCAGTGCCCCTCAGAGGTCTTAAATTTTTTGAACTACCGTAACTACTTGATTTTATTGGTGGGCACACTAGGACTTGAACCTAGGACGACCAACGGATTATGAGTCACCTAATTCAAAAATAAACAATTGATTTTAATATAATTTTTATCGCGGGAATCCACTACAAATGTCCTACGATGTATAACAGTGTCGTACTCAGATACACAAAATCCCCACAGTGCAATATTCAATTATATATTGAGCTTTATAGAAAAAACATTTGCATTGCTCAAATGTTAATCAGTGGAATCTATTTCTTGCGAGGGGTAGAATATTTTAATTGATTCAGCATGAGATATATCGCGGGCATCAAAATTAAAACTAATGGCACAGCTAAAATTAATCCAGAAATAATCGCAATGGCAAGAGGTTGTTGCATTCCAGAGCCTGTTCCAATGCTTAATGCGAGTGGTAACAATGAAAGAATAGCTATAATTGAGGTCATTAAAATTGGGCGCATGCGCATTATTCCAGAAGTGATTATTGTATTACGATTATGTCGATGATGAGTGCGTAGTTCTGCAAAATAAAAAATCGCAATTTCTGTAACAATACCAATAATCATGGTCATCCCCATCATGGAGGAAATATTTAATTCAGTATTGGTTATCCAAAGTCCCAAAAAAATTCCCGATATAGATAATAGAGTTGTAAATAAGATGCTTAATACGATGAGCACGTTCTCGTATAGATAAAGTAGTAAACCGGCAACCAATAATATGGCGCTAATGAAAACAATGATTAGTTGATAAAAAGAATGTTGTTGTTCTTCATAAAGACCACCATATTGTATGTATACATGAGGTGGAAGAGTGAAGTGATTCATTTTGTTTTTTATTTCTGCAAGGGTGGTACCCATATCTCTGTTTTCTATGCGGGCAGTTACAGCAATCATAGACTTTAAGTTTTCTCGAGTAATTTCAGCCTGTCCTTTTTCTATAGTTATGTCCGCAACATTTTGTAATGACACATAATGTCCTGTTGCAGTGCGCAAGGGTAAGAGTTTTAGCTTTTCTATTCGATCCCGTAGTGCAGGAGGCGTCCATACTCGGATACCAATGACTTTTTCACCTTGTTGAATTTGGCTGACAACAGTACCCATTAACTGAGTTTGAATTTGTTTGGTGATTGACTCTGGATCTAAATTTTTCAATGCGGCTTTTATACGATTAATTTTGATGATGATTGCATCTCCAGAGATGACAATTCCATTTTTTATTTCTACTACTCCATCTACATTAGCAATTAATTTGGCGATTTTTTTTGCAGTACTTTGCAAAATGTGTTCATTATCACCAAAAATTTTTATTTCAATGGGTTGTGGGACTGCTGTTAAATCACCAATCATATCTTCCATAAGTTGTGCTGTTTCAACTTTTATACCAGGAACAAGTAAATTAATTTGTTGTCGTACTTCAGTCATAATCGCATCAATATCACGACGAGGAGGTGGGGTAAGACGGATAAAAAAATCACCAGTATTTGGTTCAGTCAAACCACCTCCGAGTTGTAATCCAGTTCGGCGCGAGTAGTTACGCACTTCAGGAATTTTTTTAATAATTTGTTCCACTTGTTTTAATAATCTATCGGTCTCGGTCAGGGACGTACCTGGTTGGGTGATGTAATCTAGAGTAAATCCTCCCTCATCCATCTTAGGCATAAAACCTGAACCCACTTGTGTATAAGAAAAATAACCGATGAATAGGATGAGCAAAATACTAAGGATGGGCCAAATTGATTTTTTTAGAAATAGGCGCATGAGGGAGTGATACATTTTAAATGTTTTTTTTAATTTTGGGCCAGCTCGCTCAAGTTTTTTAGCATCTACTTGTTTCAGCAGCATTTCTCCAAGTAATGGCACGACTAAAAAAGCGAAAAAAAATGAAATAATCAATGCGGTTGCCATAGTGATGGCTAACGCTTTGAAAAATCCGCCAGTAATCCCTCCAATAAATGCAAGTGGTAGAAAGATAATAATTGTTGCTAACGAAGATCCCGCTAAAGGGTGCAACATTTGCATTGCGGCACTTAAAACAGGGCCATGAGTTGGTTCTCCCTTGTGGCCTTCACTTAAACGTCGCATGATGTACTCTAGCATCACGACACCATCATCGATTACAAGGCCAACAGCAGCAGCCATACCGCCTAATGTCATGATATTAAAACTCATATTTAGGACATAGAGCAGTAAAATAGAGGTTATGAGTACACATGGAAGAACGATAGCAACAATTAAGGTCATTCGAATGTTGCGTAAAAATAAGAATAAAATAATCACTGCAAGCACGATACCAATAAGAATTGCGTCACGTACACTATCTGCTGCTCCTGTGATTAATTGCGATTGGTCGTACCAGGTTTTAACCTGAATATCGGCAGGGATTTGGTCATGGAAACTTTTGAGTTGTTGTTTTATTTTTTTTGCAATTGAAACAGTACTTGCACCGGGTTGTTGCAAGATATTGAGCAAAACTGCATCCTTGCCATTTGCCGTGACCCGAGTCCATTTAGGAACAGTACTTTTCGTTACTGTTGCAACATCATCCAAATCAATAATTCCACTGGTACTGCTTCGTAAAATAGTATGGTTTAGATCCTCAACATTGCGTAATCGAGTATCTGATAGGATTAAATAAAGCCTATAGTGTTCTTCTAAACGACCTACAGCGGTTACTATATTATTTGCTGTCAGAGCGTTGATTACCTCGTTAAGCGTAATATTTGCGGCTTGTAGCTTCATGGGATCAACAAGTACTTGATATTCCGCTTCTTGACCTCCAACAACTTTTACTTTAGCGACTCCTGGGATAACAGATAACATTGGGCGCAATTGAAAATAAGCAAAATCATGTAATGAAACGAGATCACTTTGATTCGATGTTAAGGATAAGCTAAGTATGGGGTAGATAATGGGATCCATTCTCTCAGCAGAGAATGTTGTTCCGGAAGGAAGTTTAGACAATACTTGGTTAACTGCTGATTCAACTTGCAATAAGGCAATGACCATATCGCTATTCCAATTAAAGTTGACGGATAGCTCCTCAGCTCCTCTACTGCTTGTTGAGCGTATACTGATTACTTCAGGAAGAGCACGCAATGCTTGCTCCAATGGTTCGGTGACTTCAACAACCATTCGATCAGCAGGACGATCGCCTGAATCAACCATAACCAAAATTCTAGGAAATTGGATATTGGGAAACAACATCACTGGTAATTTAAATGCAGTTAACAATCCGCCCAATGTCAATAAAATTAATAAAAATAATACAGACATCCGATGTTTCTGTAGCCACCCGCCGATCATGGTTTTGACTCCACACGTAAGTGTATCCCATCGCGTAGCTCATAATTTCCAAGAATCACAACAGACTCATTTAATTTAAGCCCTTCTTTAATCGCAATGAATTGTTCATTACCCCCGCCAACAATTACCCAACGTTTAACAGCAATATTATTAATATTGATAAAAACATAAGCTCTTCCATTCTCATAAAGAACAGCACCTCGAGGTACGGCAAGCATTTTTTGGGGTTCTGTTAACAAAATTTTTCCTTCTACCATGCTCCCAGGAATTAACCCTGAGGCATTGCCTAAAGGCACAATAACATCAATTAATCCAGTTTTTGGATCAATCTGATCGGTAATATTTGATATATTTCCTGAATAAGATAATGCATTGTTATAAATAGGCGTAATAATCACTTTTTGCCCAATATGAACTTTAGATAAGTCATCGTACTCAATCCCAAGACGAATTTGTGCTTGGGTTGTATCCGTGTAAGTTAACAAAGTAGTCCCTGGAGGGACAATCTGTCCAGGTTGAATATTAATGGCAACAACATTACAGTTGCAATCGGATCGAAATACACTTCCTGTTTCATTTTGCTGCTGTTGTTCAAGGTTATTAAGTACTGCTTCTGACTTGGCTAAGTTTTGTTTTGCTGTTTGGACATTCGCATTGGTTGCTAAAAATTGCGAACGTAACTTTTCAACACGATCAAGTTCTTTCTGTGCAAAATCAACTGCAATTTTTGCATTTTCCAGATTTAAATTTGATTTTGCAGTAGTAGATAATTTAATTAATGGCTCTCCTTTATTCACATGTTGTCCTTGAGTGACAAAAATTTGTTGAACTAAGGCTTCATTTTGTATCGTAATTTGTTTGATATGTTCTGGTGCAGCATTAACAATGCCATAGGTTGTTTGTGTTTGAGCAATTGGTATTTGTTTGACTGTGGCGACTTGTACTAATACAGAAGAAGTTTTGTTAATTGTTTTTGAATGATGTTGAAATAAACTCAAAAAAATCACGATAATTAGCGTCATGAGAATGATAATAAGACCCAACTTATTTTTATTAGACATTTAGAGACTTTCCTTATCGATATTTACCTACAGCAATTTGTAGACCAATCATTTGCTCTGTGATTGTTTGTTGTAATGTCAACAACCGTAATTGATTGGTCAGCAAACTGGTTAGTACACTTTCGTAGGTGATTAAAGTGATATTTCCTTTATTTAGTCCTTCACGCATGAGCCGTTCCGCCTTTTCCATTTCTGGGAGCTGTTTTCGTATAATTTCTTCTTCTCTATGTACTATTTCTAAATCAGCTATCAAAGTTGCAATGTCCGATCGGGTTTGATTTAAACGTGCTACATACTCTTGGTAGAGCTGTTCGCGGGTTGCTTTAGCAATCGCAATTTCACCTCGATTCCGGTTAATGATTGGAATATCAAAAGTGAGCATTCCACCTAAAGAAGGTGTGTTTGTATTATCTTTTCCTTTTTCAATATCTAAAGAAAAGTGTGGAAACTGTCCTAAAATCGCTTTGTATAATGTAGCTTCCTGACTTGCGTATCCTGCTTGTAATGCGAGTAAGTCTAATCGAAATACTCTTGCTTCTTCAAATAATTGAGCCGCATTTAATGTAATAAATGGAACAGGTTTTACATTGACTACTACATTTTTGTTTGGTAGAAATCCAAAAAGCTGATTAAGTTGTAATACTGTTTTTTTTAAAGTGCGTTCGAGCGTTGAGGTTTGATCTAAAAAGTCGAGGTAAACTGATTGGCGTAAGCCAAATTCATCAATTGTTGTATCATGCTTCAATAAATCGGACTTAGTAACATCTAAAATATGCTTTGCTGTACGTGTAGCTTTTCTAGCTACTTGCAATTGTTTTTGTAGAAAATAAATACGAGATGCCAGTAGTTCAGCCTGATTGGCGCTCATCCATTCTTGCCAGGCAACATCGTAACGTGTTTGGTCTGCTTTAGGTTTTGCTACTTTTAAAGCTGTTCTCGTTGTGACAATCGAGGCAATATCCCAAAATAAATCATAATTATAAGCATTTACAGCTCCTGGCATAGGAGGGACTGTCCACAAATACGTATAAGCTAATTTAGGATCGGGTAGTAATCCTGCATTAAATACCTGCGCCTCAGCAACACCTTCTTTAGCCCTTAATGCCTTCAAATCCGGGCTTATTAGAACAGCTAAAACGGCTAGTTCTTTTGCTGTAAGAGGTTTGGAAAAATCAATACGAGTGGGAGGGATACGTGGATGATTAAGTAAAGTTGCTTTTTGAGCAATTTGTTTTTCATCCGGAGTAGATAAGGCCTTATTTAAGTCCTCTGTGTTTAATGGTCTTGGATGATACATCGTGCACCCCATAAGAGTAAAAATGGGGAGTAATGGAATCATCCTTAATAATTGCATTTGACTATATATTCCTAACTTTATTTCAAATCATATCAACTAATTTTTTGTTTTCCCATTATTTATTTCCCTAGTACTGTCCCCAATAGTTTTGATAAGCGCTGTGAACTTGATATAGCCGACATAAAGATGCTCTAGTGTTATACCAAATAAGGGGGCCGTATGGTCTCAACTTATCTTACGGATGTCATAATATTTTCGTATCTTACAAACTGAGGACCAATAGTCCGCTGCTTCTATTCATTTACAATTAATTGGTTGTGTAATTTTTGTGGGGAATATTCGACACAAAATCTTTGCAATATATCGGGGAAAACTAGAGGTCTAAATTACAATTTATTGATTTTAAATGACTTTGTTGGTGGGCCCACTAGGACTTGAACCTAGGGCGACCAACGGATTATGAGTCTGTAAAATAGGGGTTTTAGCCACTTTTACCAAATTTTAAATTCTTTCAAAAACCTTTTAAAATCAACGTTTATAAGCCATAATTTGTCCTATTGAAATTTATTTAGTTTTAAATAAAGTGTCTACATGGCGTCTACATGGAGTTTTAGGGGTAAATTATGGCGGAAGCTGAAAAGGGTATTAAATTAACCAAAACCATCGTTGATAAACTCGAACATATCCCCGGTAAAACTCAAACGTTTTATCGTGATCATGAGTTAAAAGGCTTTGCTTTACGAGTTACCTCTGGTGGTGTTAAAAGTTTCATCGTTGAAACCAGAATCAACGGCAAGGTTAAAAGAGTGACGTTAGGCAAATACGGCAACTTGACTGTTGAAGAAGCCAGAAAGCAGGCCAAGAGTCTGTTGGGTAGTGTGGCCAGAGGTGATGATCCAATAGCAGAAAAGAAAACCAAAAAAGTTCATGCCATGACCTTACAGCAGGTATTGAATGATTACCTTAAAGCAAGAAAAGATTTAAAGCCACGAACCTTAAACGATTATCAATGTGTGCTGCATGAAGTGGTACCTGACTGGCTAGATAAACCACTGGTAAATATTTCCCGAGAGATGATTGCCAAACGACATACCAAGCATGGGCAGGCAAATAGTAAGGCACGCGCCAACAATGCAATGAGGGTATTAAGAGCCATTTTTAATTATGCTATGTATGAATATCAAGATGGCAACGGCCATCCAATTATCACCATTAATCCAGTCAAATACCTATCGCATACCCGGGCATGGTATCGAGTGGATCGAAAACAAACAGTTATCAAGCCCCATCAATTAGCTGACTGGTATAAAGCAGTCATTGTATTGGTTGAGACAGACAACTACCGCAATGCCTTACTGTGGCATGATTATTTTTTATTACTCTTATTCACCGGCATGCGAAAAATGGAAGCTGCCTCCTTGCGTTGGGAAGATATTGATCTCAAATCCAAAACTATCACCCTGCAAGACACCAAAAATCACGAAATCCACACCTTGCCTATGTCTGATTTTGTTTATGAGTTGATGGAACGCAGAAGCCGTAATAAAACCAGTGAATTTGTATTCCCAGCTGAAAGTAAAACGGGTTATATCTATGAACCTAAAAAAGCGGTGAATAGGGTGGTGGAATTATCCGGTGTTCCATTTACTTTGCATGATCTGAGAAGAACATTTGCCACTATTGCTGATACCCTTGATCTACCTGCTTATGCCTTGAAGCGATTACTCAATCATAAAATGAATAATGATGTTACAGCCGGGTATATTATGAAAGATGTGGAGCGGTTACGAAAACCCATGCAACAAGTAGCTAATTTTATACTTGAGCATATGATGGAGGCGGCTGAGTTATGAATATCAATGAACTAAAAAGATAATACCCTAGACAGACAATGCTATTCAAAATTTAAGGGTAATTGAAATAAATGTAAATATTATGTTTACGAAATGTTGCGAATAATGCAACAATATGAATATGAAATATATACGCGATTACATACAACAAGTATTGGCTGATGGAAAATATTTCTTCTCAAAAGAAGAGGTACTGTCCAGCCTATCTTTAAATTCAGAACAATTTAGATTTCAAGCTTATCGATTGCTCAATAAAAAAGTAATTAGACACTTAACACGTGATTTTTTTATGATAATCCCCCCGGAATATCAACATCTTGGAGGGGTACCACCTCATTGGATAATTGACCCACTAATGGAGCATCTTGGGAGGGAGTATTATATTGCTCTTCTAAGTGCTGCTTCAATGTATGGGGCAACAAATCAACAACCCATGACATTTCAAATTATCACGAATAAAACACGTCGTTCAATTGAACTAGAGCGTGGTCTTATAAAATTTTATGTTTTCAATGATTGTAGTCTTGCAAGAAAAGAACAACTGACCGTACCAACAGGATATGTTCAAATTTCATGCAAAGAACAAACAGTGCTTGATCTTGTCCGGTTTTACAAAGAATGTGGTTATTTAAGTAATGTCAGTGCTGTTATTAAAGATCTTGCAGAAATGTGTGATGAATCCATATTTGAAAATGTTATTCATTTGGAAAAAAATAATAGTGTTCTACAGCGATTAGGGTTTATTTGTGAACAGGTTGGATACGAAAATCTGGCCACATTAGTGGAGCAAGAAATCTTAACTCGTTCTGTGCAGTTTATTCGACTAAGTCCTGACTCACCTCTTAAAGAAGGTAACCGAAATATCCGGTTTAAATTAATTATTAATGATTCACTTGAGATAGAAGAATGATTCCAAAGCGCTTTATTTTAGAATGGACAAAATTTGTTCCTTGGCAAGAACCCAGACAAATAGAACAGGATTTGATTATCACAAAAGCATTATTAAAAATTTATGCCCAGCCACAATTACAACAAAATTTGGCTTTTAGAGGTGGAACCGCTCTCAACAAATTATATTTTAATCCCCCATCACGCTACAGTGAAGATATTGATTTGGTGCAAACGAATTCTGAGCCTATTGGCAAAACAATTGATGGACTTAGGGAAACAATGGATCCATGGCTTGGGGAACCTAAAAGAAGTTTTAGTGAGAGTGGTGTAACACTTACATATCGTACAACTAGTGAAGATGGGTTTCCTATTCGGCTTAAACTTGAAATTAACAGTCGAGAACATTTTAGTATAATGGGCTTGTCTCATCATTCTTTCGAATGTTTATCTTCATGGGAACAAGGAAGAGTAGACATTACAACGTTTCCAATAGAAGAGTTGTTAGGGACTAAAATGAGAGCCTTATATCAAAGACGCAAAGGCCGTGATTTGTATGATTTATACATCGCATTGAATACTTTAAAGACTCTGGATACTTCAAAGATATTGCATTGCTTTCGAGAGTATATGAAATTCGGTGGTCATAATATAAGCAAAAAATTATTTGTCGATAATATGGAAGCAAAAATGCAACATACTGGATTTTGTGGTGATATGAGTCCTTTACTTCCTACTGGTATGAAAATGTTTGATCCTCAAGAAGCTTATGCATATGTATTGGAAGCATTGATACAACATGTATGAGTAAAACTTAAATTAAGGTTATGTCTCGATGCACAGAATTTTACTAACCAGCGATACTCATGGAAATTTGGATATCATCAATCAATTGGTGGCTCAAACTAATGCTGATATGGTTATTCATGCGGGTGACTTTGGTTTTTATGATGATCAAAGTATTCACCGGCTTAGCCCCAGAGAACTGCGATTATTGATATGCCACTCTCCAGTTTGGCGGAAATATAACGTTGATAAACAAACTGAACGTGAACAATTGATTGAGATTGTAAAAGAAGAAAAGTTATTAGGTGATTTTCCAGATTATATTGCAGGTTTAAAACAATTTTCAGTTCCAGTTTATGCCGTTTGGGGAAATCATGAAGATGTAGAAGTCTTGAAACGATTAACTACTGGGCTAAAAATAAAAAACTTAAATTTACTTGATGAACATCATTTTTATGATTTTAGTCATAAAGATAATGTTGAGTTTTCACTGTATGGTTTAGGTGGTAATTTTCTTGCAGGTAAAAAATTATTCGATCAGCCAATTGCTGGCAATGGGGGTAAGGTCTGGACAGCATTACATCAATTTGGTGTTCTATACAAGCAACTTAAAAATAAAGATAAGCCCTCTATATTCGTATCACATGTTAGTCCTGGCAAAGAGCCTTTAATTTCACGGCTAATATCTCATTTCCTGCCAAATTTCTGGGTTAGCGGTCATATGGGGGCACCATTTACCTGTACTTGGAATCAATTCACCATTCGAGATATGAATGAGTCCTTAAATTGGTTTGAGACTGATGTTGAGTTTATTGAAGAGCAATGCCAACAGGGCAAACTCACTGAGGAAGCCTCATTAGCGTATGAACTGATTAAACAACCCCTTGCCGTAGATGATTCGTGGTTTAAGAGAATGTGGAATATTAATCTACCTGATGTACAGGATGGGCATGCACTTTTGGTTGTTAAAGATGGTGTGTTTTCATTAGAGACTTATTCAAATGGAATTAAATTCAGTAATTGAGTGCCGCATTTGCAGACATTTAAAGATTCTCTGGGACGAAGGGGACAAGTGGGGCATCCTCGTCAATACTGGGCTAAATAGGTCCCTACCTTATTTTGTAACCATGGGACGCATGGGACACCTTCATTTTTAAAGTGATTTTCAATATCAATCAATATCATTTAATAACACCTCTTTTAATTCAAACTTTTTTGCTTGACAAGTTTTGAAGGAATGCGCAATACTTTTTTCAAGCTTGAAGTAGAAGCTTTTATAGTCAGTAAGAATATCAGTGACTTGTCTAGGTTAAACTGGATAGGCATTGGGATTCATCCAAAGGATTGGACTGGTTCAGCAGTAGCTGAGAGAATAATCAATGCGGAGACTCCTATGTCTGTACAAAAACCATCCCGTTTACATCTATTAAACGAATTTGAATCTGCGCCACATTCTGCGCTTTTTAATCAACAAACCATTGCTGCGGTATTAAGCTGCTCCACCCAGTTACTTGAACGTAACCGCTGGGCGGGTGGTGGTGTTCCCTATTTAAAAATTGGTCGCAAGGTGTTGTACCGAAAAAGTGATGTGTTGAATTTTCTCCAACAACAAAAAATTTATTACTCAACCAGTGACGAAGGTCAGTTACAGCTCGTTGAGAACGCATAAATTTAAAAATCATCAGAATGAATTTACTTCATTGCTATGGTTTGACTGTTGTTTGGAGAATAATCTATGTCACAAAATCATGTTATTGAATTAGCCAATACACCAAAGCAGCGTCCAGTTTTTTGCGACTATGCAGGTGGTCGCTTTCGATTAACTGCTGAGGGGTTGACCTTTATCGGTATTGATAAGGATGGTAATCCATTGCCACCTCGATGGATATGCGCACCATTGTATGTTGTTGCAAAGACCCGAGATGCCCAAAGTGGTGAATGGGGTCGATTGTTGGAATGGAAGGATGACGACGGGATAACTCATCAGTGGGCAATGCCACTGGCTTTGTTGCAAGGTGATGCCTCCGATGTGAGGCGAGAGCTGGCCAGATTGGGATTGAGCATTTCTCCCAATAGGTCTGCTCGCGATTTGTTGGCTTCCTATTTACAAGTCTTTCCGGTAGACGCACGTGCACGATGTGTTGATAAACTGGGTTGGCATGGCGATGTTTTTGTAACCGCTTCCCAATGTATCGGGCAATCAACAGAGAAAATTGTTTTCCAGAATACCAATGCCATTGAACCAGCAGTGTCTATTAAGGGAAGCGTTGAAGAATGGCGCGACTCAATAGGTCGGCTGGCATCAGGCAACTCAAGATTGGTGTTTGCCGTATCTGTAGCTCTTGCACCGGTTCTGGCAAAGATTGTTGGCGAAGACTCAGGCGGTTTTCATTTCAGGGGCGCATCCTCATCAGGTAAAAGCACTGCATTGAGTCTAGCTGCTTCTGTTTGGGGAAACCCACAATCTTATAGTCGTTTATGGCGTAGCACCACCAATGGCCTTGAAGGTTTGGCGTCATTACACAATGATGGATTGCTGATTCTTGATGAACTAAGCCAAATGGATCCCAGGGAAGCAGGGGAGGCCGCTTATTTGCTAGCTAATGGCCAGGGAAAAACACGTGCCTCTCGCACAGGTACTGTTAAGCAATCTTCCCGATGGTCTTTATTCTTCTTATCTGCTGGTGAAGAATCTTTGACCGCACTGATGGCAAAATCAGGGCAGCGCATTAATGCAGGTCAGGAAATCAGACTTGCTGATATTGAGGTAGATGCAGGTTGTGGAATGGGGATCTTTGAAACGATTCATGAGCAACTAAGCCCAGCCAGTATGGCTTTATCGCTTAAGAAATATAGCAGCCAATATTATGGTGCAATCGGTATGGCGTGGTTGAATCAAATAGTTACCAACCGACAAACAATCGGCCGATTGATTATCGACACCATTCAAACCTTTGTTGATGCAGTTATTCAACCCGATGCAACAGGTCAGATAATCCGTGTTGCCAGACGCTTTGCATTAGTTGCTGCTGCGGGAGAACTGGCAAGTCAATTTGGTCTGACAGGTTGGCAAAAAGGTGAATCTATCCATGCTGTGAAGACTTGCTTCATTGCATGGCAGGATGCTTTTGGAGTTGATGGCCAGCGCGAAGATCGCGCCATTATGGCGCAAGTACGAGCTTTCTTTGAATCTCATGGTGCCAGCCGATTTGATAATGCCAACTCACCCAACAATGACAAGATTCTTAACCGGGCAGGGTTTTATCATACAGATAACGAAGGATTTCGCATCTACATGGTGTTAACCGAGGCGTACAAAAATGAGCTGTGCAGAGGTTTTGATCAACGCACCGTGACTAGGGTTTTATTACAAGCTGGTTGGCTGAAACCCGCTTCAGATGGCAAAGCCTCACACAAACCAAGAATCAAAGGGGTAGGTACTCCAAGGCTGTATGTTTTTACCGGTAAAATTTGGGGAGGTGAATAAAACTGCCTATATCATCGATTTTTACGTTGAGCACCGAAGGTGCGAATAAGACTCGTGAAGTTTGGCAACCAGCTCGCTGGTTAGCTAACTTCACCTATCTTGCCCTGCATTTTGAAATTTATTTTGGAACCGTCTTTAGGTAATTATTCGTAATTGTTCGTTATAGAACGGTTAGTTACGAAAATAATCATGAATAAACAGAAATAAATAATAAATTACCGAAAGTTACCAAAAAGGGCATTGGCAGTGACCGAAAAGGTCGAAAATAAATAGAAATAAACAATAAACTCAAAGGATTGATTAATCAGTAATATGGAGAGTAAACCATGAAAAAATCCTTAACAGAAATCATATCGACTTCTAAACAGAGTCAACAAAGAACAATAGCCAGAAAAAATAAAGTGGAATTTCTAGCTATGCGTGAAGACATTTCCGAAGCTTTGGAAAAAGGGTGGTCGCTTACTGCCATATGGGAAACTTTACATGATGAAGGAAGCTTCACCGCCACCTATAACACATTTCGTTTATATGTATTGAAATTCCTTAACGGCCAATTGTCTGGTTACAGCCAGAAGGACAGCATTGACCAATGCCATAAAAAACAAGTGAACAAACCCGTATCAAAGAAAAAGACCGATCCCATACCATCCTTTACATACAATTCTATCCCTGATCCCGAAAAACTCCTCTGAAAGCCGGGCATATTCAATATTCCCTTAAATTAAGCAAGCCCAAACTGTCCCTTCTGCCCCAACTTGAATTTTGAGGCGGGGGACGCCTCCAGACCAGCAATGATGCGGTTGCCCAAAATGTCCCCTATGTCCCTGAGATATTGGATAACATGTTTATGTGAATTTATTTTCTTGATTATAAATGTTAATCAATCGAGTCTTACCCTATTGATATTTTAACTAAGTTAATTGTTATTGAGATACTGTAGGACCCCTTAATTAAAATTTTGAATATTACTCTGGGAATCTATACTCCAGGATATTATCCAGAGGGATATAATGTAATGTTATTCGTTCTTCGTTTTCCCAGGGCATATTAGGAATAATTCTGTGTTTCCAGTATATTTCATTTTGCTGCGCGCCTCTCCATTGAATGATATAAATTACTGTATCTTCAAAAGAGTTTGAGCGATCTAAGGCCCAGTTTTTAATTTCATTATTTATATGATTGTCTTCACCACTGTAACCAAAAATAAAAAGCCTAGTGCTTTCAAACAATGCCTTACTGAAGAAATTAAAATAGCTTCCTAAAATAGGACTATTTGAAATGATTTCAGGCTTTAACTCTGTTTTTGCTAGTACTATATGCTCATATTTTTCTTCAAGATTACGGGTAGAATCTGGTACTTCATAATATTTGCATTTATATATTTCTGAGTTCTTCGTATAAAAAATTGGGCAGCCATGAATATGTAAATACCAATTAAAATGATGAAAAGTTCTTAACATATTTTCATAGTGATATCCCGAGTTATATATACCATCTACAAGATCTCCATCGTAACCTCTAAGAATATTCCGCTCTACTAATGCAGAATATAAAAGTTTATCATAATTAAGTGTAGCTACATGACATCCTCCCTGAATTAAGCCTATTAGCGATTCCACAAAGTCTACAGGAAGATCACCCTCGTAATTAAAAAAGTGTAAGGCTGTATTGAATATAAAATCTCGGTATAAATCTGGATAGTTTATCCCTCTCTCATTCAACAACTCTAATTCTTGAAATTCTAGTAATTTATGGCATGCAGTCATTATTTTATGATTTTCTTCAAGATTCTCTTCACCAGCTGGCCTGTTGTTTGTACCTAGACTAATTAAGTGTTTTTCAGCGTCATTAAAATGATTCCATGCGGATGTTAGTCCAGTTTGCAAGTTGAAGTGGTCAGGATTTAATGCCATCCCCAAACCATTCCCTACAATAAGAGTTGAAGTCATGAAACTCTCCATTTTAGTTTCAAAATTAATCAGTGAATTGTATTGAACGATGCAATTAGGTCTGATTAAAAAAGAATATTGTCCTTGTGAAATTATAGAACAGAGTTTATAAGGCTAAACCATGACGTTGAACTGGTGTGGTTGGATTTGTTATTTGTGGCTAAGACTCTAATATCATTGCTCTAGAATTCCTAGAAATTAATTTTATAAATACAATGGTTTGGATTATCGCGTATCTTGCTAAAGAATGGATATGTGATTATTTTGTAAAGCGGAAAAAGTTAAAAGAAAACATTGAAAAGGATAACGAAACATAATTAAAGAATTATGTTACGTCACTCTAGAATATTGCAATTTCAAACCAATCATGATTAAATATTGTACATTTTTGGGTTGGCGAATTGAATATGGTCCCTCAAAGCAATAAAATATTACCAAAGAAATATCCTCTGGGTGCGGCTCTTTTATATCTTCGCGGCGCTAGGCAAAACCTTTATGAGTCATTAAGTTCTAAGAATAAAGAACTAATTTGGATTAGGCGTAAAGAGCTTTCAGTTATTCTCAATGGAATGGAAGAAATCCATAAGAAAGAATCTGTTAATGAATCACTTGTTACATATCATTTAAAACATAATTTAGAAACTGAAATAAGTTTGGCTATCGCTATGCTGGATGACGCTTCTTCTTATCTATCTGCTGCACTTTCTCTGGCTTGAGTATTTTTGTTAATTTAGTAATTTCCTTTGCATAATTCGATTTTGTGGCATGGAGTATCAAAGCCCAAAGATGATATTGATATGCATTGTTTTTTTTCTTCTCAATCAGCTCTAAATTATCAAGCCCAGTTTTAAATTCAGTTAATGCTGGTTTTTTCAGATTTGTACGGTATTGCTTCTCAGCAAGATGTAAGGAATAGCCCATCTTATAATCATTAAAATTTTCAAAAAATGATTTTCTTACAAATTCTGTGCTATCACTCGGTTTATGTATTTTTGTGTGGTACTGATGTGCAGGGCTACCGTGACCCACAATCTTATATTCTATTCGTATGTTAGCATCTGGATTACCGCGATAAATAGTTTCAATCTCTTTAAAAAATCTTTTAATTGTATTTTCGGCTTCTTGAAAGAGTTTGTTTAAATTGTTTTTTGTTAATTTGGTATTTAGTGGAATAATTCGCACACTATAATTCTCATCAATTGCCATAAAGCTAATAGATTTTTCAGAGCTATCCCAACGAAATGCTGCAATAATATCCATATTTATTGACTCCTTTGCCCCAAAGGGGGTGGCGAAAACGCCTTATGTAGACTTAACGCCTACTTGGTTGTGACCGCCAGTAAGCACGAACATGAACAGGGAAGCTTGATAGCTTTCTCGAATGTTGTCTTACAAAAACGGTTTTTAGCTTGTTCAGCATAAAACACCTTTATTATTTTCTTGGATTAGTCCAAGCCCTCTTAGAGCATTATTGCCCTTCATCACAGCAATTGCTCAGAGGAAAAATAATAATAAGGCAAGACGCCACTGTTTAATTATAGAGCACAAATGAGTCCTAATTTTCTAAACTAGACTAAAATTAGATAAAAAGGACAAATAATGAGAAAAAACAATGAACAGGCTTTAATAGTTCCTATTAGGCCATTTTTAAAATGGGCTGGTGGTAAGTTTAAGATAATAAATAAGATTCGAGCCAGACTACCTAAGGGGGCTCGTTTGATTGAGCCGTTTGTAGGTTCTGGAGCGGTATTTTTAAATATGGACTATGACAAGTTTCTTCTTGCTGATATCAATGCTGATCTCATTAATTTATTTGAGCACTTAAAGTCTGAACGGCATGATTTTATTCATTTTTGTAAGCAATTTTTTAGTGATGAATTTAATAAAAAATCAACTTTCCTAACGTTGCGTTCAGAGTTTAATTCGACTGAAGACAGCTACTTGAAGGCTGCATTATTTCTTTACCTTAATCGTCATGCTTTTAATGGCCTAATGCGTTACAACAGTTCTGGCAAGTTCAATACGGCTTTTGGCGATTATAAAAAGCCTTATTTTCCAGAAAATGAAATGCTAGTTTTCATTCAAAAAGCAGAGAAGGCAGAGTTTAAATGTGCTGACTATAGCTTAATTATGAATGAAGCTACAAAAGGAGATGTAGTCTATTGCGATCCCCCATATGTACCGTTATCTGCATCGGCAAATTTTACAAAATATCATTCTACTGACTTTGGATCAGAAGACCAAAGAAGATTAGTTGAGCTAGCAAAAGAACTAGCTGCTAAGGGAATTCCAGTCATTTTATCGAATCATGATACGGCGTTTACTCAGAATTTATATCAAGGATCAAGCATCCTAAGTTTTGACGTACAACGTAGTATAAGTTGTAACGGAAGTACTAGAGGTCGAGCACGTGAAGTACTTGCCTTATTTAATTAGGGGCGTGTTATGAAACAAGGCGGTTCATATGCAAATAGTAGTGGAGGGGTTCTCGAAGGACTAGTCGAGTTCGCTCTCACCAAAAAGGGATTTACTGTTGTCCGTTATAAAGATTGGAAATTGAATCCATCTAGCTATGGTGATGAACTATTATTGAAAAATGTTCCCTATGAAGGGCTTTATAAGCATGCTAGTGCTACAGAATTTGTATTAATGTCCAAAGCATACAATTTGAACACTAGGATTGAATGTAAATGGCAACAGGTTTCTGGGAGCGTTGACGAAAAGCTTCCTTATTTATTTTTGAACTGCTCTGAAAAAATGATTGAGCCTCATATTATTATTTTACTTGATGGCGGTGGTGCAAAACCTGGGGCTATAGAATGGCTTCGTGAATCTTGTGAAAAATTTAATTTAAGAGAGTTAGATGTTTCGAAGCGCAGAATCGATTTAATGAACATGACTGAATTTGTGCAATGGGTTAACAGCGTTTTCAAATAGATAAAGGAATAATAATGTGTCAAATCAAAAAAGGGACAAATAAGATTTATTGCTGGTTAAAAAATAAATTTGGTGGAAATGGTATCCCCACAGATATGAAAATTCTGGAAACCATATACAGTTTATATTTAGAAGATTTTCTCAATTATTCTCCAGAAAATAAAACCCGCGAGGAAAAAATTTATCTTCCAATTGAGATTAAAAAAATAGCAGAAATTTTAAGAACGGATGAGGAATTGATATTTGGACGTATCTATCACTATCTGAATAAAAAACATAGTTTTGATAAAACCCCATTATTTGAGATTAAGCTGGGTACAGATATTCATGTAATTCAATTTCCATTAATGGTGTCAATACTAGCGGAACTTTTAAATGATCACAGAAGGTTTAAAACAAGTATTTGGTTATCCGTTGGAGCGTTAGTTTTATCAGTTGTAAGCATAGCAGTTAGCTTTCACTAGACTTGATTGGCTATTATAGTTCTAAGATAACAAGGTTCCAGCAATTTTTTGTGCAGTAGCGATTATCAGGTTAAATCCCATATCAACACCTTTGTTTTTAAACACTTCTTTTGTTTTGCTCCAAACTGTATCTGAACGAACTGAGTCAAGGAACTCATGTCCTCTCCATGTTAGTCTGCTAACATGGAAATCATAGGGTCGACCAGCTGTTGTTTTATGAATATTACACTCAATCAAGTTATCATCACATAACAACTCAATATGATGGGAAATTTTATTATGTTCTGATTCAGGGAAGTTTTTAAGCTGTAAATAAGTATTAGTTTCTAGGTTTTCAATCTTTATTAAGATATTTCTAATGACATCCCAGTCACGTCTCATAATTTTTTTTCCTTAAAGAATCCGTCTACATTGCGTCTACACGACTTTTTCGAATTTTCTAAAAACTAACGTAACTACTTGATTTTATTGGTGGGCCCACTAGGACTTGAACCTAGGACCAACGGATTATGAGTCCGCTGCTCTGACCAACTGAGCTATGGGCCCGAAGAGGGGGTCATTTTAAACTTAATTTGTTTAATGTGCTAGTTTTTTTATGATTTTTTTAAGATTTCCCTCTCCCGCTAAGGAGAGGGTAGGGAAGGGTAAAGGGGGCACAAATCCTTTTATCCTTCCTTTTTGTCTCATTAGCCTTCATCGCCTTCTAAGAAGCTTCTCAGTTTCTCTGAGCGAGAGGGGTGGCGCAGTTTGCGGAGCGCTTTGGCTTCGATCTGACGAATTCTTTCGCGAGTTACGTCAAATTGTTTGCCTACTTCTTCCAGAGTATGGTCGGTATTCATTTCGATACCAAAACGCATACGTAGTACCTTGGCTTCTCTTGGTGTTAAGGTTTCCAAGATTTCCAGAGTTGCTTCGCGTAAGCCTTCGGCGGTTGCCATATCGATTGGAGATTCGATGTTGTTGTCTTCAATAAAGTCACCTAAATGCGAATCGTCATCGTCGCCTACTGGAGTTTCCATAGAAATGGGTTCTTTGGCGATTTTTAAAACTTTGCGAATCTTGTCTTCGCTCAATTCCATTTTTTCAGCTAGTTCTTCGGGGGTGGCTTCACGGCCAGTTTCCTGAAGAATTTGTCTGGAAATACGGTTGAGCTTGTTAATTGTTTCGATCATGTGTACCGGAATACGGATGGTACGCGCCTGATCGGCGATGGAACGGGTAATTGCTTGTCTAATCCACCAGGTTGCGTAGGTAGAGAATTTGTAACCACGACGGTATTCAAATTTATCTACTGCTTTCATTAGACCGATATTGCCTTCCTGGATTAAATCAAGGAATTGCAAGCCACGGTTGGTGTATTTTTTCGCGATGGAAATAACCAAACGTAAGTTGGCTTCAACCATTTCTTTTTTGGCGCGGCGTGCTTTGGCTTCGCCAATAGACATTTTACGGTTGATGTCTTTAATTTCCCCAATCGTCAAACCGTATTCTGCTTCGAATGCGACCAAGCGGGATTGGATACGTAAAATATCATCAGTATGTTCCTGGATACGCTCTAGATCGAGTTTTTTGCCGTGTTTGGCAAGAATACCTTTGAGCCATTCCATATCTGTTTCTTGGCCTGGGAAGGTATCAATGAACAGTTTACGTGGGATACGTGCTTTTTCAATACAAAGACGCATAATGCCACGTTCGAATTCTCTGATGTGGTTACGTAATTGGCGGAAATGACGCGTTAAGCGATCGACTTGTCTGGAGGTGAGCTTCAGTTTTAAGAACGATTCAGACATTGCTTCTAAGGCTTTAAGCGCTTTGGCATGTTCTCTACCATTCTCTTTTAAAGTAGCGATTGCCTCTTCAAGCTTAGCACGTAAGTCATCAAAATAAATTTTGGCTTGTTCTGGATTTGGGCCGTCATCGACTTCTCCTATACCGCCTTCGCCATCTTCATCTTCCTCTTCCGCAGAGAGGATCATGTCATCCATTTGTTGCACTTCGTCCAGCATGGAGCCTATGCTTGCAGCCGGAGCTACTTCATCTTCAACGTCTGAGAAGCCACTAATAATTTCATTGAGGCGAATTTCTTGGGCGATAAATCGCTCATAATCATCAAGCACTAATTGGGCAGTTTCTGGGTAATGTGCCAAAGATTTAAGTACTTGGTAAATACCTTCTTCAATGCGTTTCGCAATGCGGATTTCGCCTTCACGGGTTAACAGTTCTACTGTGCCCATTTCACGCATGTACATGCGGACTGGATCCGTTGTACGTCCGGTTTCTTTGTCCACAGAGGCAAGTACCATGGCGGCTTCTTCGATATCAGGTACTTCTTCTGTATTAAGCAGAAGTGCCAATTCATCATCACCAGGGGGTAACTCAAATACTTTGATGTTCATGCCTTCCAGCATACTGATAATGACATCAAAATGTTCTGTATCAACTATGTTAGGCAAAAGGTCATTAATTTGGCTGTAAGTCAAGTAACCCTGCTCTTTTCCCAAGCTAATCACTTTGGTTATCTGTGAGCTTTGCTGTTCTTGATCGTTTATGGTCATAGGCACTTCTCTAGGGACAATTAGAAACAATCCTAAAAAACAAGCGAATCGTACAGAATTTAAAGCACAAGCTAAAAATGATTGCTTCTTTAGGATTACAAAATCTTATAATTATAAACCGGGAGTTTGTAACATACTAGTAGTTTTTTACTGCTTTTTTTAGAACGTCCTGTTTATGAGGTTTTGACTCATTCTTCGCAAGACCCCTTCCATCACATTTTATACAAAATGCTCAATAAAATCTATAATTACAAATGTCGATGGATGAATTGCTTACGCTTATGGTGTATTTGAGGGCAACATGAAAGAAAGACCCCAACATTTTATAGAACAAATTGATCAAGCCTATAACAGTGTAAAAAATATAAAAAAAGGATACGTTTGGGAGGGATCTAGCGATTATAGTTTTGAATATGCAGAAGGTGTGCAATTAGATACCGAGCAACTTATTAAAGAAGCAGCCCTTAAACGAGATATTACGGTATTAGATATTGGAACATCGAATGGTGCATTCATTACTGCACATGATACAGCGATAAATAAAGGCCTTAAATATAAGCATCAAGTGACGGTGTACGGCATTTCCGCAACTGATGAACGTTCTCCTGTTGGCAATCTCATTCCTAATGAAAAATATCTTACCGGCAATGCAGAATATTTAGAAGCTCCAGGGTATGGGGCATTTAAACCGATTGCTACGCAACAATTCGATTATATTTTTTCTAGCAAAACATTCATGCACTTGGTTGATCCAGTTGCTGCAATCGTTCAGGCTTACAATAAGCTTAAAGCAGATGGTGTCTTAGTTATCGATGCATTTACCCTCAAAGGCTGCGCAGGTCGATTGCAAGATATTGTGACGCATCTACGTAAAGAAGGTCATTGCATTGCCGTATCGTTAAATGATCAATCGGGAGCGATAGAGCAATTTTGCATAAAAAAAACAAATAAAACGCTTGAATTTCCTCTTGAATATGATGAAAAGGAGCTTAGATATTTACTATCTCCTAAGTTAGCAAAAGATACGCGCAGCAACCTTGAAAAAATCGCTACGGCACGAACTCTTCTTGACAATCTCTTAGAATATTCAGGATTGGCTTTATATAAAGAATTTAATTCCCTTGAGACACTTTTGAAAAGCCCGAACTATCTCAAGCTGACTCATGAGCAACAGGAGTATTGTATTTTATATGTTGTTGCAAAAGAATTAAGTACCGATATGTCACACGCACATAAATCTCAATTAGGGGCAACGAGTACTCTTTTTGCAAGTCATTTCATCTCATTACAAAAAATTCTTAATTTAAAACGATTGTGTTATAACAAGGCCCGTGAAGGAGAGCGTATTCTTGCTGGCGATTTGCACGGTGTGGGTGTGAGTAATATCTTAATTAATAACGATAATACACCACTAACCATTCGCTTAAATTTGATCCGTTTAGCAGCCTGTCGAAAATTGTTACGCATGGATCTGGAAAATTTTGCTGAGAATGCAAAGGCTTTTGCGCAGATGGGTATCCAGCCCAGTAAAGTTGATTCTTATCAAGATTTAAGTCTTTTTAGTAAAATACGTGACATCTTATTGCAGCCTCGAACAGCGCAACCTATGAATGTGGTTGTTGGCAGAAAGTTTACTGAACATTCGCAATTACCTGAATTAAGCCTTTATTTTAATGAGACACTTAATTTTATGTCGAGCAGTCAAAATAAAGATTATGTGTGTCATCTGCTGCAAATAAAGCTTAATACCTCCTATGATTTCACTAAAGTTGAATATGTGAATCATAATGGCCATTATTTTTTCAAGCTTCTTGCAGAAAGTAATTATTCGGGAGATATGCCACAAGAATTTGTAATTCCTGCTTCCCAATTCCTTGCTGTTATGAATCTGGCATACAGTACAGTACATCGACAAGAGTTGGAGTTAGAAAAATTACCGCTTATTTTTGATTCCTCCACTTTAGTTACCTACTTAAATGATCATCTAGGAAGTACGGGTATTTCCGTTTTGGATCATTTAGAAGAGCATTTTAGGTTAGAAGAAATAAGTGCCACTGAGGATCCCGATTGTTTTAAAATTCGCATCACAAGTAGCATGGATGGCGCACAAGAAATTTCGATTTCCAAAAAAGAAATGTCTGAATTAATTCTGCAGCAGCAAGGTGCTGCATTGGAGTTAAGGCATCATTAGGCACTCCGTCATTTCTGTATGTTAGGTAATTCACTGACAAAGCAAAATAAAAGTAGGCTGGGCTGTTAAGCCCAGCATGTAACAAGCAGCAAAATATTTTTTCTTAGGAGCTATTTCGGGGCGTGAGAAAGAGTTCTACAAACGCTAGGCTTAGCCAACCTTTCTACCTGATTTTTGAGGTTCAATATAGAATGTGAATGTTTCAAATATGCCGCTCTTTTAACATCTCTTGTAGCTTTATTTTTTCCGCTTCGTCCAATCCTTGTTGGCGTGATTTATTAATCAATTGCCGTATGGTTAATTCACGATTTTGTTTTTGCAAGAAGAAGATAATATCAATGAATTCTTTGACTAACTCTTGTTCCGGCACCAGATGGTCCCAGGCTGCAAGTTTGTTCATAGAATCAAAATAAGCATGATTACGCCACAGTTCAATCAGCGTTGCCGTAGTTGCTTGCGGATTTGTTGCCAGCTGCTGTAATACACTGAGTAAAATTTCATGCTCTTGAGCGTCAAGGAGTTCTAGATTGATTTGCTGTTTAATTTGCGTATAAATTTCCGGGTGTTGTAAGAGGAGGGCTACGGCAATACGCATTGGTGTACGCGCAATGCTCATGGTCTGTTCTTGCTGGGGTGCTTTCACCTCCTCCGTAATCAGCTGGTTTAAACGATGGGTTTCGATATGAGTTAAACGCGCCAGATCTTCGATGAGGAGTTGTTTGTATGAGCCTTCATCCATTTTTTGTAAGAATGGCTTGGCTAAATTAATAAGTTGCGTTTTGCCTGCGGGGCGAAGCAGATTGAGATCTTTGGCCAGGTTGTCAAAAAGAAAGCGGTGCAAGGGCGTGGCTTGCTTGAGTCGATTTAAAAAATTGTCTTTCCCTTCTTCGCGAACCAAACTGTCTGGATCATGCCCATCGGGCAAAAACATAAAACTGGCATCCAGCCCTAAATTCAAATGCGGTAAGCTGCTTTCAAGAGCACGCCATGCCGCTTGCCTTCCGGCATTGTCGCCATCAAAACAGAAAATCAGTGATTTGGTATGTTTGGCAAGAAGTTGAATGTGATAGGTGCTGGTCGCTGTACCTAAGGTTGCTACCGCATTCATCACCCCATGTTGGGCTAATGCAATCACGTCCATGTAGCCTTCAACCACAATGATGTATTCTATTGTTTTTTGTTGACTTAGAATCTGATGTAAACCATACAATTCTCTACTTTTCTGAAAAATGACGGTTTCAGGTGAATTAAGGTATTTGGGTTTTTGCTCTTTATCCAGTACGCGTCCGCCAAAACCTATAATGCGTCCATGGCGGTCATGAATAGGGAACATGACGCGGTTACGGTAGCGATCATAGATTTTTCCATCGTCATTTTTAATCAACATCCCAGTTGCAAGTAGTTCACGTTGATTTCGGGGAAATGCTTTTTCAAGATGGTGCCATCCTTCGTTTGCATAACCTAGCTGATAGAGTTTGGCGATTTCTCCACTTAAGCCTCTGCCTCGTAAATAATCAATGGCAGCTTGCCCTTCATGTCTTAATTTTTTTTGATAATAAAGGCATACGTCTGACAAGAGTTTATAAAGGTCCTGTGATGAATTATTTTTCTCCGTCTGTTTGTCTCGAGGAATTGTTAAACCCACACGGGCGGCCAGGGTTTCAATTGCATCAACAAACCCTTGATTCAGGTAGTTCATGACAAAGCTGATGGCATTTCCTGAGGCACCACAACCAAAGCAGTGATAAAACTGCTTTTTCGCAACGACATTAAATGAAGGAGATTTTTCATTATGAAAAGGACAGCAGGCAATATGACTGTTCCCTCGTTTTTTCAAGGGAACATAGCTGTCAATTAGTTCAACCAGATCCGTGCGGTGGAGAAGATCGTCAATGAATGGCTGCGGGATTAAGCCAGACATATTGATCCTTAACTTAGCTTGGCCTTAATCATGGCACTGACTTGAGCCATATCAGCTCGGCCTTGCAAGCTGGGCTTTAAGAGTGCCATGACTTTACCCATATCTGCCATTTTTTCAGCGCCAGTTGAGGCAATGGCATCTTGAACCATGTTCTCAATTTCTGCAGCTGATAAAGGCTCAGGTAAGTATTTTTTAAGAATATCGAGCTCAAATTGTTCCTGAGCAACCAGATCCTCGCGACTGGCTTTTTCGTATTGCGCAATGGATTCTTTACGTTGTTTGCTCATTTTATCCAAAATCACCAACATGCGCTCATCATCTACTTCAATACGCTCATCCACTTCAACTTGTTTTACAGCAGCAGTAATTAAACGAAGTGTGGACAATAGTTCTTTATCTTTCGCACGCATTGCATCTTTAACATCATTATTGAGACGTTCTTTAATAGTCATTTCTTATTCCTTAAAAATCCAATGAGCAGCTCGGCCCTAATGTAAGCAACCTCTTCTCTACCTGAGTTTCGGAAGAAGTCTAATATGCTCTAAAAAGCGAAAGGCCACTAAATACGACATCATACTCATCAATTAAATTGTGACTATGCGAAGTACATGTGGCCTAGTAAAAATACAGGACGGACAGAATCCTATTTACGTCGGCGTTTGCCGCCTTGTTGTTTTGCTGTCATATCACGAGAAATTTTCTTCAGATGACGTTTTACCGCAGCAGCTTGCTTGCGTTTACGCTCAGCAGTTGGCTTTTCATAAAATTCACGACGGCGTAATTCGGTTAAAATACCGGCTTTTTCACAAGAGCGCTTAAAACGACGCAATGCGTATTCTGGGTTTTCGCCTTCTTTGACGCGAACGGTAGGCATTAAACTAGTCCTCTGGTTATTTGATCTTAATAGGTGGGCAATTCTAGTGCTAGTTGAAGCCCCCGTCAAGTTTTAATAGCGAAAATTTTATTTTTAAAATTGTCGCATGAATGGAGGTAAAGCCGTAACCGGGTTTTCCAGACCTGAACGAATTCCATAACCCTGGGGTTGTGCTGCGCTTCACCCAGGTCACATGATGTATGGTACAATTACTGAATTTTTTTATCAGGCTCTTTTTATGTTGATTTTAGGCATTGAATCTTCTTGTGATGAAACTGGAGTAGCGATTTATGATTCAGATGCGGGTTTGTTAGCACATGCCTTGCATTCGCAAATTGATACCCATCGTGTACATGGTGGTGTAGTGCCTGAACTTGCCTCGCGGGATCATATTAATTATTTAATTCCTTTGCTCGATGAAGTGTTACAACAGACAGGGCTCGATAAAAAAGCACTAGATGGGATTGCTTATACAGCAGGACCAGGTCTAATTGGTGCATTACTTGTTGGTTCTTGCTTTGCCAAAAGCTTGGCATATGCATTACAAATTCCTGCATTGGCCATTCATCATTTGGAAGCACATCTTTTGGCTGCGAAAATGGAAACCCCCTCGCTTCAATTCCCCTTTATCGCACTTTTGGTATCCGGTGGTCATTGCCAATTGGTTGAAGTCAAAGATTTGGGAGAATATCACATACTTGGGGATACTCTTGATGATGCAGTAGGTGAAGCGTTTGATAAAACGGCTAAATTAATGGGAATACCTTATCCAGGAGGGCCAGTGCTCGCAGCCCTTGCGGATCAATGCGAGTCAACTCCATATCGTTTCCCACGTCCTATGACGGATCGCCCTGGTCTTGATTTTAGTTTCAGTGGTTTGAAAACATTTTCCTTAAACACATGGAATCAAAGCACAAAAGATGAGCGTGCACGCGCTGAAATTGCCAAGGCTTTTCAGCAAGCAGTGGTTGATACCTTAATGATCAAATGCAAACGTGCGGTACAAGAATCTGGGTGTAAGCAATTGGTGGTTGCAGGTGGCGTGGGGGCGAATAAAGCGCTGCGTTCAGGTTTACGTGCATGGATTGAAAGTATTGGCGGCACGATTTATTTTCCAGCTTTAGAATATTGTACCGATAATGGGGCGATGATTGCTTATGCTGGATGTTTGCGGATGTTACGAGGAGAAAAGGACTTGAGCCCTAGTGTTGAAGTTAAGGCAAGATGGCCTTTGGCTTAATTCATTGCCTATCTTTCCTAATTGAGTTCATCCTTTTTCTATGCTTATGGACGAACTCCAATTAGGTGATTTATCATTCTTCTTTAGGCTTCTTGGTTTTTGTTTTGGAAACAGCTGGTTTTTTAGCTGTTTTAGTTTTCTTCTCTGGTGCTTCAGTCTTTTTACTGACTGTTTTCGTGGTTTTAGCTGTTTTTGTAGTTTTAGGCTTAGTCACTATGGTTTCAGTGATTATAGTGGTTTCTACTATGTCAATTTCTACTTTGGGAACAGATGTTTCTGCTTTTTTTGGGGGAGGCGCAGCTTCTTGAGAGCCATTCTCCATAATTTCTTCAATTACTGTTTTCTTTAGTTTGATTTTTGGTTCTTTTTTATCAATAAGGCGCACAATATTTTCTTTATGTTTGTAGAGAACTAAGATGGCCATGATGAATATGGGGGGAAAAATATCCAAACGCTGGATGAGTAACAGCGAATAGAATGGAGAAAAACCAATAGCGGTGATGGATGCTAAAGAGGAATAGCGAGAGAATTTGGCGACCAATAACCATGTTGCGGCGACTAAAATACCTACAAGAAAATGAAATCCTAAGAGCGCTCCTATTGCTGTCGCAACTCCTTTTCCGCCTTTAAAGTCAAAGAAAAAAGGGTACATATGGCCGATAACTGCTGCTAGAGCAGTAAATCCCACTGTAGCTGGTTCGGCATCCAGGGCTTTGGCGATGAGTACTGGAATGGTCCCTTTGAGTAAATCGGTCACCATAACTAATGCTGCGTATTTTTTTCCCGCAAGTCGCAATACATTAGTCGCACCAGGATTCTTTGAGCCTTCACTACGAGGGTCAGGCAAAGCAAACGTTTTGCTGATAATGACTGCAGAGCAGATAGATCCCATTAGATAAGCAAGAACTACCAAGAAAATGAATAATATCACCGATTACTCCTTGTTCGGAAAGTAACTTTATTATCAATTAATCTTTATTTGCAAGCAAGTGGCTGCATATATTTCGTAGCCTGGGTTCCGCTTCGCCGCACCCAGGCTACAATTTATCATCGCTACAAATACAGGGCTTGCAAGTCATTGGTGTAACGTCTGCCAAACGCAGTTACTTGCCAGTGGGTGTCGGTTAGGGTAATAAGCTTTTTATTTGCTGCCATTTTGAGTTTGGGGAGCAAATGACTAAGCGACAATCCCGTCGTTTGCTTAAAGAGTGCTAAGGGAATGGCTTGTTCTAAACGTGTCGTGTTGAGCATAAATTCAAAAAGAAGATCCGCGGCTTCTACTGTTTCTATGCTGGCTAAAAAGGGTTTGTCTGCATCGAGGTATTCTTTAGGCTGACGATGTTTGCGGGTTCTTTGTATTCCATTTACGGTAGTGATCTTCCCGTGTGCTCCTGCTCCTATGCCCAAGTAGTCGCCAAATAACCAGTAATTCAAATTGTGTCGCGCTTGTCGGTGGGGTTGAGCAAAAGCAGAAATTTCATAACGTTCAAAACCAGATTCTTTAAGTAAGGCGAGTCCTTCTTCCTCAAGCAACCATGCTTCATCTTCGGAAGGTAATGGCGGTTTTTCTTTGTAAAATACTGTATTAGGTTCTATGGTTAATTGGTACCAAGACAAATGTTCGGGTTGATGCGCAATTGCTGCGCGTAAATCGTCAACTCCTTGCGCGACACTTTGTTTGGGCAAACCATGCATGATGTCTAGATTTAAATTGTTAAAACCAGCATTACGTGCCGATTCGATAGCACGATGAGCTTGTTGGGCATCATGGATACGGCCCAGAGCATGTAGATGCTCAGGATTGAAGCTTTGAATTCCCAAAGAAAGTCGATTGATACCAATGTGTCGGTATTCGGTAAAACGTTGTTGTTCTACTGTACCTGGGTTGGCTTCCATCGTGATTTCAATGTCTTTGGCAAAGGGCAAAAGACGTTTCAATTCGGTGAATAAAGTGTCATAGGCTTGAGCAGAAAACAGGCTTGGAGTGCCGCCACCAATGAAAATAGAGCAAATTTCGCGAGTTTCAAAGTGTTGTAAATCTGTTTTTAAGTCAGCGATAAGCGCTTGCACATAATTTTGTTCAGGCAAAGTGTCAGGACTTTTATGGGAATTGAAGTCACAATAAGGGCATTTACGGATGCACCATGGAATGTGAATGTACAACGATAAAGGGATCATTACTCTATTTATACTGGCTTGTTTGGGAATGCAATAGTATCATGTTGCGAGTTTTGTAACAAAAAAAGTAACCATGCATTGAGCTTTCTTCTCGTTGCATAAGAGAGAATTTGCATCGTTTACCTAAAAAAATAAGAGGAAATCACATGGGAAATAAACGAGTTAGAGTCGCTGTTACTGGGGCAGCTGGACAAATTGGTTATGCATTATTGTTTCGCATTGCTTCTGGACAAATGTTTGGTGCAAACACTGAAGTGGAATTAAACCTGCTTGAGCTTGAAGCCGCACTTCCTTCTCTAGAAGGGGTTGCTATGGAGCTAGACGATTGTGCCTTTCCTTTATTGAAGCGTGTGGTTTGTACTGCAGACATGAATAAGGCAATGGACGGAGTAAACTGGGCATTATTAGTCGGCTCTGTGCCACGTAAACAAGGTATGGAACGCGCTGATTTATTACAAATTAACGGTGGGATATTTACCAAACAAGGTCAGGCAATTAATGATTATGCAAGTGATGATGTGCGCGCCTTTGTAGTCGGTAATCCTTGCAACACAAACTGCTTGATTGCAATGCATCATGCCAAAGATATACCTAATGATCGTTTTTATGCCATGACTACTTTGGATGAATTAAGATCACGTACTCAGTTGGCTAAAAAAGCGGGTGTTGATATTACGGCAGTCACTCAAATGACTATTTGGGGGAACCATTCTTCAACTCAATATCCTGATTTTTATAATGCAAAAATCAATGGAGTTTCTGCAGCTCAAGTGATTGACGAGTCTTGGTTGAAAGATACTTTTGTTTCTACGGTACAACAGCGGGGTGCTGCAGTAATTAAAGCACGAGGTTCTTCTTCTGCTGCTTCTGCGGCTAATGCCATTATTACCGGTGTGAACCATTTGGTTAATGATACTCCGGCTGGTGAGTCATTCTCTATGTGTCGTAGCTCTCAAGGCGAGTATGGTGTGGATGAAGGCTTGATCTTCTCCTTCCCTTGCCGTCGCGAACACGGAGAATTAAGCGTAGTTGAAGGGATATCCTTTAATGATTACGGTCGTGACATGTTTGACAAAACATTGAATGAACTAAGACAAGAGCGTGATACTGTTAAGTCTTTAGGTTTGTTAGATTAGGGATAATTTTTTCCTTATCTTAAAAGAAATAGAGACTTTTGAATCCCTTCTCCCCAAGGGGAGAAGGTGCCCGTAGGGCAGATGAGGGTATGGATTTACCAAGGCTTGTTAGGTTGTTGGGGGCTTAAAGGTTCATCGTTCGCAAAGGAAGGGGATTCTTGACGATTTTGATATTCATCACTTTGGTATATTTGAAAAATATTGACCTTATCCAAAACATCTTTGGCTGCTGCATTACGCAATAATATAGGAACTGAGCGCCCACTATTAGATAGTATTTCATTGAACCTCTGAATAAATTGTTCTACTTGCGCAAACGAAAAGTGATCTTTTTGAATCGACGGAGGTAAGTAATGGTGGACAATTGCTTTAGCTATTTGTTTATCAGTTAGGTGAAAACTCAAGCGAGTATTTAAAATTTCGTTGAAGTTCTCTTTAGATTTCATAATCAAGCGAGATAAAAACTTGGGATCTTTTTCTAAATGAGCTCTTAGCCGTGGACTAAATCCAAGCTGCTCGCTATGGTCAATTAACATACTCGTTTGTTTGTTAATCTCATCGTGAGGAAACGCTTCTCCAGATACGGCAGTTAACCAATCGATGAGCTCATGGTCTTCCTGCATATTCAGTGTACTAAATTGGAACATTGATGTACCAGACAGAAATTTATCCCAATTTGGATACGGCATTTTATGTTGTTCAGCTAATGAGTCGGCCGCCCTTTTTATGGAATCAAAATTGACTCGCCACTTTTCGAACTGGGGTACTGCTGCTCCCAGCGCCTTGATGAGTGCGATAAAAGATCCTTTGTCTTTAGGCAGGTAATTTTCAACAGCTTCCTTTAGACGCTGAATTTCAGAGAAAGCACCATACTTCCCATCTCTATTGGGTACCAAATAAAATAGGGGGTCCAATGCTTTTTTCAGGTCAGAAAAAGGGTCATCCATAGCTTCATCCTCAACAGGAACAGGCCCTTCTTTAAAAATAGTTTATAAAAAAGAAAATGCCAAACATTTTTACATAATGTGGTTAATAAAGTGTGATTTTGCAAAAAAAGCTCTTAAAATCAGGGTTTTTTGGGTGCGGTGCAACATTAATGTCGCTTAAATGAACATGCAATATCAGACATTTGGTTGCTTGATTCAAAGTAATGTGGCGTGATTATTTAGAGTAATTCTGATACAATAAGTCGATTATTTTCCGCAAAACAGGTGTGCAATATGCAGTCTTTCAAAGTAAGCTGTGTCATTATTATTGCCATTGTCTTTTGGGCTTCAGCATTCGTTGGGATACGCATTGGTTTAGTCGGCTATACTCCTGGAGCGCTTGCTCTTTTACGATTTATCGTTGCGTCATTGTGTATGTTCGTCATCTACTACAGTTTGGGTATTAAAAAACGCGTGGTGTGGAAGGATCGTGTTCAATTGCTTCTTGCTGGGATGGCTGGTATAGGCATTTATAATATTTGTTTGAATTATGGCGAGTTGAGTGTCTCTGCAGGTGTAGCCAGTTTTGTTATTGGTTTAATGCCGGTATTGACCGTACTTTTATCGCTGATTTTTTTACGTGAAAAACTGACTCTTGGTGTTTGGTTTGGCATCTTTATTAGTATCTTGGGTCTGGCTTTATTGGCGATTGGCGAGAGTTCAGAGCCAGGAATGCAACAAGGGATTATGGCCATTTTGGTTTCTGCATTAATGGGGGCGATCTTAACAATTATCCAAAAGCAATTTGTGAGCGTCTATCATCCTGTTGCAATCATTGCTTGGGTTATGTGGGGTGGCACTTTACTATTAGCCATATTTTTGCCTGACATGCTCCAGCAAATTCGCATTGCAGACATGCAAACGACAGCAGCCGTTATTTACATGGGTATTTTCCCTGCAGCACTTGCTTATTTAGCATGGGGTTATGCGTTAAAATATTTATCTGCTTCGAGTGCATCCATCACGCTTTATGCGCTTCCCATCGTATCGACCCTAATGGGCGTTCTTTTGTTAGATGAACAACCTTCGGTATACTCACTTGTGGGATGCAGTATTACTTTATTAGGTGCTTTTATTGCCAATCACTTCCAGGTACGTCCAGTTCGTGCTCATAAAAAACAGCTTTCTATTTCTAATTGAGCCTATAGTTAGATTCTGAACCTTGATCGTCATGGCAAGTGTAGACTGGGCTGTTAAACCCTGCGTCTGTGAATTAATTCGTACTCTCCACAATTCCATTATGAAGCCCAATTGACACGTATCTTCTCTATGATTTTCTAAGAAAAAACTACTTCAGCCCATTGTTACATGCTGGGTTTAGCAGCGCAGACTACAAGTTTCTTGTTTATTCTCTCTGTGAAAAGATGCAAACAGGAGTTATACTTTTACTTTTCGTTTTGATGTCCCTTTGTGAGAAAACTCATGGAATTGAGAATTGATAACACTCCATTTAAAGCTTTATTTCAGCCTTTAGACTTAGGTTTTACCCAATTAAAAAATCGTTTGTTAATGGGATCTATGCACACTGGCCTCGAAGAGGATAAGGACAGTTTAAATCGTTTGGCACAATTTTATCGAGAACGAGCGCTTGGTGGCGTTGGATTAATCACAACAGGTGGCTTTGCACCGGATCGCGCTGGGCGTTTAGCTCCTTTTGCCGCCAAATTGACGAACAGTAAAGAACAACATCGCCATGAATTAATCACCCATACAGTGCATGAGGCGGGAGGCAAAATTATTTTGCAAGCGCTGCATGCAGGCCGTTATGGTTATCATCCTTTTATTGTTGCGCCCAGTGGTATCAAATCACCTATTAGTCCTTTTAAACCTTGGGTCATGAGTCAACATCGTATTAAAAAAACCATTAAACACTTCGCGCGTTGTGCGCGCCTTGCTCAGTTGGCGGGTTACGATGGTATTGAAATCATGGGGAGTGAAGGATATTTACTTAACCAGTTTATCGTCACGCACACCAACCAGCGTCAGGATGAATGGGGAGGTAGTTATGAAAATCGTATCCGTTTTCCTATTGAGATAGTTCGTAGTGTGCGTGAAGCAGTTGGCGAGAAATTTATTATCATTTTTCGTTTGTCCATGCTTGATTTGATTGCGGATGGCAGCAGTTGGGATGAAGTAGTGATTCTTGCTAAAGCGATAGAAGAGGCGGGGGCTACGCTCATTAATACCGGCATTGGTTGGCATGAAGCGCGAATTCCAACTATAGCGACTATGGTTCCTACAGCAGCATTTACTCATCTCACACAACATTTAAAGCCGGAAGTTAAAATTCCTGTAATCACCTCAAATCGTATCAATACACCTGAAATAGCCAACGAATTAATCGAGTCGGGGGTAGCGGATATGGTGTCGATGGCCAGACCCTTTTTGGCCGATCCATTATTTGCTGAGAAAGCTAAAAAAGGTGAAAGCGAAGCGATTAACGTGTGTATTGCCTGCAATCAGGCATGTCTTGACCGGGTTTTTGTAAATAAAACTGCTTCGTGCTTAGTGAATCCGCGTGCATGTAACGAAACGGAATTGATTTATGAGGTTACGGCAAAACCCAAGTCCATTGCCGTTGTGGGATCGGGGCCTGCGGGACTTGCTTTTGCGGCAGTCGCCGCAGAGCGCGGGCATCAAGTGACCTTATTTGAAAAAAATGAGCAAATAGGCGGACAATTTAATTTGGCGAAACGAATTCCTGGCAAGGAAATTTTTCAACACACGCTAGACTATTTTAATTATCAGCTACAGAAATTTAAGGTGACTATTCGTTTAAATACCCAGGCAACGGTGGAGCAATTACACGATTTTGATGAGATTGTTTTAGCCAGTGGAATTAAACCCCGCATTCCTATGATTCATGGGATTGATCATCCGAAAGTAGCGAGCTACATCGATGTGATTACGGGCAAAAAAGAAGTAGGTCAACGCGTAGCAATTATTGGTGCTGGTGGGATTGGTTTTGATGTGGCTGAATTTTTAACGCACCAACACCCAGTCCCTAAAGAACAGTTTTACAACGAATGGGGTATTGATATTTATGGAAAATTTCGTGGAGGAATTAAACCGCCTGAAATTACTCCAAGCCCGCGCGAAGTCTATTTGTTACAACGTAAAAAAGAAAAAATGGGCAAACGCTTGGGCAAAACAACAGGGTGGATTCATCGCTCCAGTTTAAAGCATAAACAAGTCAAAATGATTTCTGGGGTACAGTATGATGCAATTGATGATGAAGGTCTGCATGTACATATCGATGAAAAGCCTCAGGTGCTCTCCGTAGATAATGTGGTAATTTGTGCTGGACAAGTCGAATTGTCTGAATTATTCATTCCGTTAAAAGATGCAGGCAAAGCAGTACATTTAGTGGGTGGGGCTTATAAAGCTTTAGAACTGGATGCGCGCCATGCGATTGATCAGGCATGTCGTTTGGCGGCTTTGATTTGATGAAAACCCTTTTATTGTAGCCTGGGTCCAGCGCAGCGTAACCCGGGATTTGAAAAATTCATTCAGATCCAAAAAAACCGGGTTACGCTGCGCCACACCCAGGCTATAAATTCCCCGATTACGCGGGTGTCCTTTGATAATTTCATAAATATCGTGCATTATTTTGTTTATTTTGTTATTATACTGTCCAATTTTTATATCACTTAACCTTTCGTAGGTTATGTTGTAATCTATCAGGATTTTTATGTCTCAAGAAATAACAAGCTTCGCGTCCTTTAATTTTTCAGATGCTTTAAACAAGGCACTAGAGGATATGAAGTTTACCACGCCTTCTCCAATTCAAGTACAGACAATTCCTTTATTGATGGAAGGGCGAGATGCGATTGCATTAGCGCAAACAGGAACAGGAAAAACGGCTGCTTTTGCTTTGCCTATATTGCAAAATTTATCGCCTAATGTACAAGGCACTCAAGCTTTAATTTTGGCTCCTACTCGTGAATTAGCGATTCAGGTTGCTGAGCAATTTGAATTATTAAGCGCTAAGCAACGAGGTACTTCGGTTGCTGTTTTATGTGGTGGGCAAGATTACGGTCGTCAATTAAAGCAATTAAAGGCAGGCGCTCAGGTTGTAGTAGGAACTCCTGGTCGTATTTTGGACCATATCGAGAGACGTACTTTGCAGTTAGACAATTTACGTACCTTCATCCTTGATGAAGCAGATGAAATGTTGCGTATGGGTTTTATTGAAGACATTGAAACCATCATGGCAAAATTGCCTGAAGAGAAGCAAATCGGTTTGTTTTCAGCAACCATGCCTCATCGTATACGACAAATTGCCAATACTTATTTGCATAACCCTGCATCTATCGAAATACGTGGGGAAACAGCTACAGTAAAAAGTATTGAGCAGCGCTTTTTATTTGCTTCTGGTCATCAAAAACCTGATGCGTTATTGCGGGTACTGGCTGTAGAAGAATATCAGGGCGTGATTGTATTTGTGCGTACTAAAAGCAGTACTGAGGAAGTTGCGGAAGTCTTGCAGCAACAAGGGCTACGCGCTATGGCGATTCATGGTGATATTACTCAAGCATTACGCGAGCGTATTATTGCCCAATTCAGACAAGGAGCTATTGACATCCTGGTGGCAACAGATGTTGCTGCCCGCGGTCTGGATGTAGAACGAGTGACTCATGTGATTAACTATGATTTACCGCATGATAATGAAACTTATGTTCACCGTATTGGAAGAACAGGTAGGGCGGGACGTTCTGGGGTAGCTGTTTTATTTGTAACTCCTAAGGAGTCACGTTTAATTAGCAGTATTGAACGACATACACGTCAACGTATCGCCAAAGTGACTGTGCCTAATGACCATATGATTCAAGTTGTACGACAACAACGTTTCATGGCAAACATCACCTCACGTTTAGAGCACGCAAACTTGCCTTCATACAAACGAATTGTCGAAGAGTACATAAAAGAACATGATGTTTCTGCAGTAGATGTTGCGGCAACACTTGCTTTGATGTTAAACAAAGACTTGCCTTGGCAAAAAGAGCAAGCACTACCTAAATCACCACGTCCAGCTAAAGAAGGCCGGGCGGAGCGAGACGGTAAATTCGAACGTTCTCGAGTTGACGAACGAAGAGGTTTCTCTGAGAAGAAAGGGCTTCGTGACCGTGACGGACGTAAAAAAGCCAATGATGATTTTGTAGGACAGGATTTATTTCGCATCGATATAGGTAAGATTCACGGTGTGAAACCAGGCAATATTGTTGGCGCCATTGCGAATGAAGCGGGTTTGCAAAGTAAACATATTACTGGCCTTAAAATTCATGACGACCATTCAACGGTGCGTTTACCTAAAGGCATGACAAAAGAGGTAATGAGTGATTTAACTAAAGCTTGGGTCTGTGGACGTCAGCTAAACATTACCTTAATTAGTAGTGCTCAATAAAACACGAGGGGCCATGCAGTCTGGCCCCATCATCCCCATACATGTTAGCGAACTCGTTGACAAAAATAGCAAGTGTAGGCTGGGCTGTTAAGCCCAGCGGTTGTAAATTAATTCTTGCTCTCTAAAATTTCTACCAGGAAACTCAGCACTATAAGTCCAGTTGACAAGTAAACTTATCTATCGTCCTAAGAAAGAAATACTGCAGCACATTACATGCTGGGCTTAACAGTCCAGCCTGCGGTTATTTCTACACGAATCCCGGCTCCAAGTTTCTATGCTTTGTAAGCAAACAATGCTGCTGTTGTTGCAACGGCAGCCATCACAACCAATCCTGCGGTGACAGGGGTAAAAAAGGCGTATGGATTTTCAGCGTCTATTTTATTTTTCAGCTCTGTTTTCATGCGTATAATCGTTTCCTTTACTGAATCAAGCCGGTGATTGGGATTGGTTTTTTCGGTCATGACTGGTAAATACTGTTCCTGAAATACTGCAGTAGCTTTACTGATTTCATGTGCTCGCTCTTCATTTTCTGCGTAAAAAGATAAAGAGGTACGTGCAATTGCTTCAAAAAAAGAGGCGCTGACGCATAGCTTGTCATGTTCATTCCATTGCGATGCTTCAGTAATTTTCGAGTTCAGTTGATAGCGCGGGTTATTTACTTGATTTTTGGCAAAATGACGAATCGCTGCATTTAATTCTCCCTCATCCGAAAGGATTTGCTCCATAAAATTAAGGCATTTAAGGATAAAATTTTGTTCAAAAGTCATTGTTTGAGCCTCCCTGGCAAAAAATATTAATATAAATATCTTTTGCTTGGGGTGCAATCGGATAACCTCAAAGCCACTTTTTTGTCCATGAAATGGGCATATTTGCATTATGGCGTTGTTTTAAAAGCAAGTTTACATATATTTAACTTATTGATAAATATGAAAAAAATATGAAAAATAAGCTTGCGTAAAAAAATTGCTTATAAAGGATCTTTCATACTATAATGCGGAAGGCTTTTGTTTTTAAAATAACCAGATAAACTCTTCAAAATTCAGTGCGGTAGCCATTTTTTAATAAAAAATGTCGCTGCTTTTTTTAGGATTAGAACTTAAGGGTATTCATGAAACTGTTAGCAACTATAGGGGCTTTTTTATTCTCTGGGATTGTTTGGGCTACACCTCTTCATAATATAGTTGTATTTGGGGATAGTTTGTCTGATAACGGTAATTTGTATAAATTTATGAAATATCAATTACCTCCATCTCCTCCTTACCATGAGGGTCGTTTTTCTAATGGACCTGTTTGGATTGAACATGTCATCGCTTCTTATTTTCCTAATGATCCGGCAGCTCATTTATTAGATTATGCTTATGGTGGTGCAGGTGTATCTGAGGAAGATGGAGCAGACGATGTATTGTTTACTTTAAGAAGAGAAGTGAGCAGTTATTTATTAGAGCATCATGATAAAGCAAGTGCAGACAGTCTTTTTGTTATATGGATAGGCTCGAATAATTATCTTGCATTTCCTTCAGAAGTTGAAAAAACATTACACGATGTGCAGCTAGGAATTATTCACAGTATGGAGCGTTTAGTAGAAAAAGGCGCGAAGCATATTTTGGTGGTTAATTTGCCGGATTTAGGTCGAACTCCTGCAGCAATTGAATTTGGTTCTATCAATGAAATGACTTATTTTGCTAAAGAACATAATAACTTATTGAGTAAAGCGGTTGATGAATTAAAACAAAAGTATCCTGATGTAGAATGGCTACATTATGATTTGCATCAAGCTTTTGAAGAAGTGTTGTCTCATCCACAAGATTATGGCTTTACCAATTTAACTAGTACTTGTGTTAATTCAGTAGTTGAAGACATTACTAAAACATCCGTTTTAAAAATGGTGGCATCAGTCAAACCTAATACAACTCAGGATGGATGTACTGGTTATTTGTTTTTTGATTTAGTACATCCCACTGCATTGGCTCATAAGATTCTTGGGGACAGAGCCAGAGAAATGTTGGATCAAGCGGGTATTGAGCTTTTAGATTAATGACGCAGTATCTATCAATGTAGCCTGGGTGCAGGCGTAAGCCGTAACCCGGGATTGGTGCAACTGCATTACTCCTGGGTTACGCTGCACCCAGCCTACAGCTTACTTTAATTACTCAGAATCAACTTATTAGGATGATATGAAATACATTACAAGGATAGTTTTGATATTGTTTTTGTTATTTTCAGTTGCTTATGCCGATAAACTCGAAATCAAGGTTGATGGTAAGAACATTGATTTACCCTATTGGCCTGCAAAAAAAGAAAAATATGGGGCTGTACTCCTAGTTAATGGTGGTGTGCAAGCACAATCTACTGCCTTGTTAAATGATTTGGCTGAGCAGTTGGCTCAAAATGGTTGGCAGGTTGTCTTACTTAATAACGACAGCGGTGTGACTGTACCTTGGATCAAACAATTCCCTGAAGTGATTAATACGCTACGAAAACAAAAAAATGTACGTGTTGTGCTTTTGCATTATGGAGAGCAATTAAAACAAACGTTTGATTACTTAGGTAAGCCTCCTGTACCCGAAATCGAAGGCTTGATTCTGTTATCTGCATACAATATTCCTGCGTCTACAGATAAGAAGCCCGAGTTGAAAATGCCCATTTTTGATATCGTCGGTCAGTTTGATTATGATGTGATTAAACAAGACATGGCAGCCAGAAAAAAGGAATTTGGCGCGAATAAAGATAATTATTTGGCTATAGAGATACCTGGTGCTCACCATGATTATGAATATTCACGACAACTACTTTTTTCATTTATTCATGGTTGGATGGTAAAGCTTCCGGAGTTTCAACCTAAACCTCCACCAGTTATGTACTCCTATCTTGCGCCAATCTCAGCTTTTTTCCAGGAGCAAGTTGCAAAAAATGAAGAGTCTGATTGGAACGGATATTTTGAGCAGCCGCTTGTGATCGATTAAAATTGAGTATTTATTTATAACAAACTATTTAGATAAAAATCTTGCATTGTAACAATTCAATCTCTTATTTCTTGTATAACGGACATTGATACCTGGCAATACAACGATGCGCTTCGATTGAGTTTTTTAAAATATATTTATCAGCATTATCTGCTGCCAGGCAATTTGTTCCATATCGATGAGCAGTTAATTGAAAATCTTCAATGATGTGCATTCACAATGTGTCACTTATTTAAAAAAGGGCAGTGGTTACCATCCCTTACTTGAGCAAATTAATTCATAAGCTTTCACAATTTTCTGAGTTTTTTCATTTGCTATTTTAATCATTTCTTGCGGTAAACCTTGTGCAATTAATTTGTCGGGATGATTGCGGCTTAATAGACGTCGATATGCTTTTTTTACGTCTTGTTTGCTGGCACTCAACGGTACTTCCAAAAGAGCATAAGCATAATCTATATTTGTTTTAGTCGGTTGATAGTTGTGTCGACTGTAGGACGAATACGAATGTGATGACGAATAGGACTGTTGTGATTGCTGCGTGGCATCATCTTGTGGTTCCGAATAACTCGTTCCAAAATCCTCATAAAAGCGAAATTGATTGTGCAGCGGTGCAAATCCAAGTTTGGAAAAAATCTTATCCAGCATTTGAATTTTTTTTGTATCAAGTCCATCTGCTTGCGCAGCTCGATATTGAATGTCGATAAATAACCTTAATAAATCTCGGTTATCCTTGCAGGCTATTTTTAATTGTTCAAGCATTGCATCTAGATTGAATTGGGATTGTTTCCCTTCATTAAACAAATGTTTTGCCAGTGTTTTCTGTTCGCTATTCAAGCGCATTTCGTTCATGAATAAACGTGCCATCTCCAGCTCTTTCTCAGTAACGCGTCCATCTGCTTTGGCTAAATGCCCCATGATGGAAAAGGTGGCCTCGAAAAAGGTTTTTTGGGTTATCTTACGTTTTTCGGCGTAATACAACCAATGGGGATTAGAAAAATAGTGGGATAAACCACGATCAAAAAAATTACCTACCAAGAGACCGAATATTGCCCCTGTCGGTCCGCTGATTAAATAGCCACAGCAGGCGCCAATAATCTTTCCCCACCAAGTTGATATGATAAAGAAGTCTCGCAGAGACATTAAAATGATTCCTTAAATAAGTCCATTAACTGATTTTATCGCTTTATACCACATTTTAAGTATATACTGTCGCCTTTTGGGTTTGGTTTTATATGCGATTTTTTTACTCTTTTTTGATGTATTTGCTTACTCCTTTTATTCTCGTTCGCTTATGGTGGAAAGGGAGAAGCTTACCTGCTTACAGGGAACGTATATCAGAACGTTTTTTTCTTAGTAAACATGAGTATAAACCGGTTGACGTTTGGATTCACGCTGTATCTTTGGGAGAGGTTATTGCTGCTATCCCATTGATTGATGCCATGTTGGAAAAAAACTGGTCTTTATTGGTGACCACCATGACACCAACTGGTTCTGAGCGAGTACAGGCACGTTTTGGTAACAAGGTCACTCATCAATATCTCCCTTATGATCTTCCCGGGATACTTAAGCGCTTTTTTAAAAAAATTCAGCCACGGGTTGGGGTGATTATGGAGACTGAGCTATGGCCGAATTTAATTTATCAGGCACGAGCAGCAAAAGTCCCATTACTGCTGGCCAATGCACGGATATCCGATGATTCATTGAATGGCTATAAAAAAATTAAGTTTCTAATTAAACCGATTCTCAATCAATTCTCTGCAATTTTGGCGCAAGGAGACGAGGATGCGCGACGTTATATTACATTAGGCGCAAGAAAAGAGATTGTACATGTTTTGGGAAATATGAAATTTGATTTGCAAACCAATACAATCGACAGCAAACGTTTTAGTGATTTAAAGAGTCATTGGGGCACAGAACGAGTTGCGGTGATTGCAGCAAGTACTCATGAAAACGAAGAAGCACAGATTTTATCCCACTTAAAACGCTTGCAACAAGCAATTCCAGGTGTGATTTTATTAATAGCGCCACGTCATCCAGAACGTTTTCAAAGCGTATTTCAATTATGCATTCAATCAGGTTTTAAGACTGGCTTGCGCTCTGATGCAAATACCTTAAGTTCAGAAAATGAAATTGTGGTATTAGACAGTTTGGGAGAGCTTTTAGGGTTATATCAAATCAGCGATTATGCTTTCGTAGGTGGTAGCTTGGTTCCTGTTGGTGGACATAATGTATTAGAGCCTATTGCGATGCATGTACCGGTATTAAGCGGCAGCCAGGTCCATAATTTTAAAGCCATTTGTAATGATTTACAGATAGCCCAGGGTATTTTATTAGTACAGCATGCAAATGAAGTGGTTGATGGAATTATTAAGCTACATACCGATCCAGCATTTCGCCAGCAAATGATTAAGAATGCAACTGAGGTTTTCGAAAAAAATAAGGGCTCAGTCATTCGTCATTTACAGCAAATTGAAGGTGTGATTTAAAAAGTATATCCATGAGTTGTAGTTAAGTGTGGCCTGGGTGCAGCAAAGCGGAACCCAGGTTTTCTTCTGATGATATGAATAGATTTTTTAACCCGGGTTCCGCTTTGCTGCACCCAGGCTATGTTTGAAAATAAGAGAGGATTTAGAAAAGACCTCTTCCGACGAGCGGAAGAGGTAAATTGGGATTTAGGAGCCTTGATTTTGTTTTTCTTTAATCTCAGACAACGTTTTACAATCGATACATAAAGTGGCAGTAGGTCGTGCTTCCAAACGTTTGAGGCCGATTTCAATACCGCATGCTTCACAATAACCAAAATCTTCATTTCGCAAACGTTCTAACGCATCTTCAATTTTCTTAATCAGTTTACGTTCACGATCACGAGTACGCAATTCGATACTGAATTCTTCCTCTTGGCTTGCTCTGTCTGAAGGATCAGGGAAATTAGCTGCTTCATCCTTCATGTGCGTAACCGTTCGGTCAACTTCTTCCATCAATGATTGACGCCAAGCCAGCAATATTTTTTCAATATGTGCTAACTGCTTTTCATTCATATATTCTTCACCTGGGGTTTCCTTGTAGGGGGTGATACCCATACTACCTATTGCGTCGTTTTTCACGTTGTGTTGTCTCTCATTGTTTTTTTCAATTAATTGTTCGGTCATTTTAGCCTCCGTACCCAACTCGTACCACCTAGGTTTACAGAAAGCGGTTAGGTATACCAAAAAACTATTGTATCATCAATAAAATTATCGCCAACCCCCACTTACTCTGTCATTTCCCTGAATGTCTTGCCAACACATTACGTTTTTATACCGTAATTCATTAAGTATAGCTTGTACTTTTAATTTTTGATCATACCCATGTTCTAGTAAGATCAAGCCACCAGGCAAAAGATACTCATGGCCTTGTTTAATAATACATTGTAGATCACCTAAGCCTTCTTGACTACTCACTAAAGCATTTTGTGGTTCAAAACGTAGATCACCTTGTTGTAAGTGTGGATCGTGTTCTGCAATATAAGGAGGATTAGTAACCAGCGCATGATATTGTCGGTGCGGAATATTATTAAACCAGTTGGATAGATAAAAGTTTACATTCTGTATTTTATGGGTTTGCGCATTTTCTTTTGCAACATTTAAGGCTTCTTCACTGATATCCCCAGCAACAATGTGCCAATGGGGTCTTTCTTTCGCAAGTGCCAAAGCAATTGCTCCGCTGCCTGTACCTAATTCAAGAACATAGGTATCCGGTTGATTGGGAATAAGCTCTAGGGCCAGCTCAACCAATCGCTCGGTTTCATGCCGTGGAATTAATGTATGCTGGTTGACTTTTAAATTAAGCGACCAGAATTCACGTTCTCCGATGAGATAGGCAATGGGAGTACCTTGAGCTCTTTGAGCCATTAAGTTTTGAAAGCTCTCCCACTGTGATGGCGTTAATAGTTGCTCCGGATGTGCAAAGAGATAGGCCCTGGTTTTGTTGAGGACATGGCAAAGTAAAATCTCTGTTTCCAGATCTGGAGTTTTTCCCAGAACTGTACGAATACTAGTCATTGCGCCCCAGCTCTGCGAGCAATTCAGCATGATACTCACGTTTTAATGGTTCGATAACCAAGGTTAAATTACCTTCCATCACATCACCGAGTTGATAGATCGTCAAATTAATCCGGTGATCAGTCAGTCGACCCTGTGGGTAGTTATAGGTACGAATGCGTTCGGAACGATCGCCAGTACCCACCAGTGATTTACGAGTTTGCGCTTGTTCTTTTTTCTGCTTGCTTTGTTCGGCGTCCAGTAAGCGGGTTTTAAGCAATGACATTGCCTTGGCACGGTTTTTGTGCTGAGAGCGTTCATCTTGACATTCCACTACGACGCCAGTAGGGATATGGGTGATGCGTATCGCCGAATCGGTTTTATTGACATGCTGGCCTCCGGCACCTGAAGAGCGGTAGGTGTCAACGCGTAAATCATCAGGATTAATTTGGATGTCATCAATTTCATCAACCTCTGGCATAATCGCAACAGTACATGCAGAGGTATGAACACGCCCTTGTGATTCAGTCTCAGGGACACGTTGCACTCTATGTGCGCCGGATTCAAATTTGAGTTGTGAATAAACTGAGTGTCCGCTAATACGCACGATAATTTCTTTATAGCCACCATGTTCACCATGATTGGCGCTGATTAACTCTTGTTGCCAACTCTGATCTTCTGCATATCGACTGTACATACGATACAGATCCCCGGCAAAAATTGCGGCTTCATCACCGCCGGTTCCTGCCCTAATTTCGAGATAAACGTTACGTTCATCATCTGGATCTTTGGGAATCAAATGCCATTGGAGCTGTTCGTCAAGTTCTTCCACTTGCTTTTGGGCGCCTTCTAATTCTTCTGACGCCATTGATGCTAATTCTTTATCATCACTTTCAAGCAATTCGTGCAGTGAGGATAAATTATTTTGGGCTTCAAGGTATGTTTCATAACACGTCGCGACAGGTTCGAGTTGTGCGTATTCTTTAGAAAGCGTTTTAAATTGATTCTGATCGGCAATTACGGAAGCTTCCGATAATAAGCGACCCACTTCCTGATATCGCTCCAGCATTTGCTGCAGTTTGAGTTCAAGAGATTTCTTCATAGGATGATTGATGTGTTGTTGTATTAAAAAGATATTGGGCTAAAGTAAACAAATCTTCGCGACCATCTTTAGCGATTTGTCGTAAGCCTGCAGTAGGATTATGAGTGAGTTTGTTAACCAGACGTTCACTAAACTCATTTAAAACGACGTGCTGACATTGCCCGGCGGAAAGTTTTTTTAAGGCGCGTTGCAGCTCTTTTTGTGCCAAGTCTTGCATTTGACTGCGGTAATCACAGATGACTTTTTTGGCCTTAAGCGAACGATGCTTACGGATGTACTTACTTAACTCTTCATCGACTAATCGCTCTGCATGTAATGCAGCATGACGTCGTTCTTCCATTCCTTTATCGATCATGGTTTGTAAATCATCGATATTATAAAGGTGTACTTGTTCTAATTCTTTGATGTCGTCTTCAACATCTCTGGGAACTGATAAATCCAAAAAGAACATAGGCGCATGCTCTCTTTGCTTTAATGCCTGTTCAACCAAGTCTTTATTAATGAAGTGGATTGGGCAGTTTGTTGCAGAAACAATAACGTCTGCTTGTGGCAGGTATTCAGCAATGTTGGTGAGTGGAATAGTTTTTCCATTAAACGAGCTGGCAAGTTTCTCTGCATTTTCCAATGTTCTACTTGCTATCATAAAACGCTCAACACCTTGTTGGCGTAAGTATTTGGCAACTAATGAAGCAGTTTCCCCTGAGCCAATTAAAAAAACATTGAGCAATTTATAATTTGTAAACAGTTGCCCTATTAATTGTGTTGCTGCATAGGCAACTGAAACGGGATTTGTCCCAATACCACTTTGAGTGCGTACACGCTTTGACGCACTAAACACATATTCAAAAATAGGGCGTAACTCTGTCTGTATTGCACCAAGATTGCAAGCATGTTGGTATGCTTGTTTCATTTGTCCAAGGATTTGCGGTTCGCCAATCATCATAGAATCCAAACCACTGGCAACACGTAACAGATGTTTGACTGCCTGATGTCCTTTATGCATGTAAATAAATGGGGACAATGAGTCTGAGGATAACTGGTGTTCTTTGGCAAGCCAGTGCTTAATGACCTGTGGATCTTGAGTATCACAATAAATTTCTGTGCGATTACAGGTAGATAAAATAGCTGCTTCACTTACTTCAGGAAGAGACAACAAGTGATGAAGCACGGAATCTTGGGTAGCAGGAGATAAAGCGACTTTTTCACGCACGTTTATTGGAGCAGTTTTATGATTTAGTCCGCAAGCAACAAACACCATAGAATATGAATTATTTGAATATGAATTGTTAAGTTAATCGTGGGATTGTAAACGATTAGTCATTAAATTTGTAGTGTAGACTGTTTTATTTATTTATTCTGACTCAAGTAGAACGTTTTGTAGTCGGGCTTCATCCAACTACTTCTGCTGAATTGACGTAGCTTGGGCCAAAGCCCAACATTTAATTTGGCAAGTTGGCTGCATGCAACAAAAAAAATCATCTGTAAAATTAAAGTACATTTTTATTTGGTCGCTAACAAGAGTAGAGGGTTTTATACAAAATCCCAAGCTATGGGGAGTCGATCATGGACATAATCCTACAGGGTGAGCACAGTGGCGAAGAAGCAGCACAAAGTTTGGCGCGTGTATTAGAATTATTTAGAGAACGATATCATATCGCTGGATTTCGCGAAATTCATTTAACGGTGACCTTAATTGATGAACAAGGCGATGATGTTGAATTAGTGGATAGCGAATCGAATCAAACGTATCGAATTTTTGAGGTATATCGTAAAGGTTATGAATTAGGTGGTAGAAAAGGAACACCAGTATTACAATTGATCGTAGATAACACACGCCCTCGGTGAAGGAGTAACTTATGTTTTTGGCAATTATCGCCATAATACTGACACTAATTTTGGTAGTAGGTATTCATGAAGGGGGGCATGCATTAGTAGCACGCATTTTTTCAGTAAAAATTAAAAAGATATCCATAGGTTTTGGTAAACCCTTATTGCGCTGGCAAAGCCGCGGCGGTTGTGAATGGGTGTGGGCATTTTTTCCTTTAGGAGGGTATGTTCAACTGGAAAATACACGTATTAGCCCTGTAGAACCCGCACATTATTCAGGATGTTTTGATAAAAAACCGATTTGGCAGCGTATTCTCATCTTATTGGCTGGGGCTGCTGCTAATTTAATTGTTGCCTGGTTTCTATTTATTTTAGTGTACAGCATTGGTCTAACGTACACTTTGCCGGAAATTAAAGAAGTCCTTCCAAATAGTGCTGCAGCCCAAGCAGGAATGCAGCCGGGAGATAAATTCATCTCCATTGATGGTGCTGCTACCCCAACATGGAATGATGTAGGGATGCGTTTGGTTATCCTTTGGGGGAAAAAAGACATTCCTGTTACCCTGACCCGCGCTGATGGCAAAGAATCAATAATCATGCTTGATTTAAGTCATGAACATTTTCATAAAGTGAAAAAATCCTTATTAACTCAGCTGGGTATTCAACCCAATTTAGCTGCAGCTAAGAACAAACTACGCGCCGTATCACTTTTAGATGCGATACATCAAACTAATGCATTCATCAGCAATATGATTTATTTTTTTATGATGATCTTGAAGCAATTATTTATGGGCGTGATCCCTTTTTCCGTATTGTTAGGACCTATAGGTATTTTTGCAGCCTCTGTCGTGTCATTGACGCAAGGAATAGCTGTCTTTTTATTCTTCATCGGTAGCTTGAGCCTTGCAGTAGCAGTGATTAACCTTTTCCCCATTCCTGGATTGGATGGTGGTTCGATTCTTTATGCAGTTATTGAAAAAATTCGCGGTAAACCGGTCTCTGTGCCCATGGAAGTTTTATTACATCGCCTGATAGTTATTGTGTTCTGTGTACTCTTGGTTCACTTATTGATGAATGATCTACAGAGAATCTAAATTGATGTAGCCTGGGTACAACATAGCGGAACCCAGGGCTTCAGCTCCCATGACCCGGGTTACGGCTTCGCCTGCACCCAGGCTACATATTTACACGTTCCCCACTGCTCGTGCACAACACCAGACATCCACTTGTTGCACGCCAGATTTTTTTAAAGTGAGTGCCAGTTCATTTGCTGTGCTGCCTGTCGTTAAGAGATCATCAATAATCGCTACATGACGCCACGGAAGTTTTTTAGTCGTGAAGGCATGACGCAAATTTTTTTGTCTTTGTTCTCCATCAAGGCTTGCTTGTGGTTCGGTATTACGAATTTTCTGGCAACTAGTTAAGTCATAAGGCAGTCGTAATTCTTTTGCTAAGCAACGAACGAGAACTGCTGCTTGGTTGAATCCACGTGATTTGATGCGTTGCGGATGCATAGGGACTGGAATTAAACATTGAGGTAAATTCTCATCGTTTGGCAAGGACTTAACAATTAAATGGCTTAAAAAAGAACTGAGATACAGCCCATCATGATATTTAAACTGATGCAAAAGACTACGTAACGGCTCTTCGAAGATGTAATGAATGAATGCGCGGTCGAAATAAGGTGTTTTTTTAATACAATGACCACAGATATGTAGATGTTTATCAGGTAAAGGATAAGCACAATGAGTGCATGCAGGGCCTAACTGAGGCATAAATTCAATACAATGGACGCAAACTGCCATTTTATTGTTATGAAATTGATTGCATAAAGTACACATTGAGTACAAACGCAAACTTTGTGTTAAACTCCATATTTTCTGGCGCACAAGTGTTGGATTCCTTTAATTTTTCCTGGTTTTATAATGGCTGTTATCTACGAAATTAACAAGGCATTTAATCGACATGCCACTGAATATGAATTTGCTGCCAAAGTACAACAAGAAATTGGGGTACGCTTATTAGAGCGTTTACAGTATTTGAATATGAAACCGCAACGTATTCTCGACCTTGGATGTGGACCAGGTTTCTTTTCTTCTGAGCTGACTAAAATTTATCCAAAGGCGCAAGTTGTAGGTTTGGATTTGGCGCAATTTATGTTGGTTCAGGCACAAAAAAAACAAAGTTGGCGGCGAAAATGGCCTTTAGTCGCTGCGGATATGCGCAACATGCCTTTTGCTGCAGGTACGTTTGATTTGATTTTCGCCAATCAAGTGATTCACTGGGGGGGGGCTTTGATCCCCGTTTTTCGTGAGTTGAATCGAGTCATGAAAGCCAATGGTTGCTTGATGTTTACTACCTTGGGCCCTGATACATTTAAAGAGTTGAAACACGCATGGACTGGGGTGAATCATTACGCTCATGTGAATGAATTTGCTGACATGCATGATGTAGGTGACTGTTTGATGTCTGAACATTTCTTAGAGCCAGTTATTGATATGGAATTGCTGGCAGTACATTACCAGACGCTACCTAAGCTATTACAGGCTTTAAAAGCTCAGGGGGTAAAAAACATTAATCCTCAAAGAAATCAGGGACTAACGGGAAAGACTGCCTGGAGACAATTCGAGCAAAATTATTCTACTTTGCAAACTGATAAAGGAAAATATCCGCTGACTTATGAAGTGGTATATGGGCATGCCTGGAAGGGAGAGCAAAGAAAAACAGAACAAGGGATAGAGACGATGATTCCCATTTCACAGATAGTCAGACGCAAGAGTGAAGTGTAGTTGAAACGTAGGCTGGGCTGAAAGCCCAGCAATGATGCTCTGATTATACGTTTTATACGTTCGTTGCAGCCTACAATTGCTGCACACCCTGGCTACATATCTATGGTGTGGTTGTGCGCTCTTGTAATTTCTTGGTTAACTCAATCAGTGCAGAAGCTTTTTGATCAAATAGTTTTAATGCATCAAGCGCAATTTGATAATGGTTTCTGATTTCCTCTTCTAATTTATGTTGAGAATATAGAGCGGCAAACGTAGTTTTTTGATTGGCCAAATCAGAGGAGCGTCCTTTGCCCAAAACCTCGGTGGGCGCATAGCGGTCTAAATAATCATCTTGCATTTGGAACACTATGCCAAGATGGCTGGCATAAGTGCGCAAAGCGACTTGATAGGCTTCGGGTACTGACGGGTGGGCATTCAGAACCATTTCAACGCATGCTAAAATAAGCCGTCCTGTTTTGAGGTAGTGAATTTCTCTAAGCTGCTCTTCATTAGTAGATGATTTGGCTAATTCAGATAAATCTAGGCTTTGTCCACTCACCATTCCGCTGATGCCGCTGGCCTTAACCAGTTCCAGCGTGATCGCAATCACTTGCTTAGCCTGCAGTAGAGGTGAAAGATTGGTTAATAATACTTCAATGGCTAAAGCTTGCATGCCATCACCAACTAAAATCGCAGTTGCTTCATCAAAGGCCTTATGGCAACTCGCTTTGCCACGACGAAAATCATCATTGTCCATCGCGGGCAGATCGTCATGAATTAACGAATAGCAATGCGTTAATTCTATAGCTGCAGCAATAACATCCAGAACCTTTAGATCCAGATTAAGCAAACTTCCGGTTAAATAGACCAGGATGGGGCGGATCCTCTTCCCACCGGGGAATAGAGAATAATTTATTGCAGAACGTATCGTTGTCGCAGGTACAGAGGATTCATTGATGAGTTCACTAAGAAATTCTTCATGCCGTTTTATGTAGTTACTTATCACTTAATTGTTCATCCGAGCTGGGTCCAGCAGAGGTTAATGTTTCTATTTTTTGCTCAGCCTTTTGTAACACATCCTGACAACATCTGGCCAAGCTAATCCCTTTTTCAAATTGTTTCAGGGAGTCTTCCAAAGAAAGTTCTCCTTTTTCTAGTTGCCTGACAATTTCTTCTAGCTCCGTGATCGATTGTTCAAAATGCATGCCCTGGCTCATAGATTTTGTCCTGATTGTTCAAAATGTACTGATTATACTGAGTTGTTCTCAGGATTCAATGTAGGTGAATTAATTTTATTGGAATTGGCTGTAGCCTGGGTGAAGGTGAAGCCGTAACCCGGGTTCTGCTACGCTGCACCCAGGCTACGTATTATGAAGATACAATAAGATAAATCGTGTATATTAATTGCAACAGAATCTGATGGAATAAGCATGAAAACTAAAACCCAATTTGTGTGCAATCAATGTGCCGCAATTTTTAAACAATGGGCCGGACAATGCACACAATGTGGTGCATGGAATTCGATTGCCGAAGAAGGTGTTGCTGCCAATCGTAGTTCACGCAGTGGTTCTTGGGCTAATCAACGCTCTGTAATCACGGCAGTAGAAGATGTCGTTATGGATAAAGAAGTACGTATGGATTGCGGTTTATCAGAGCTCAACCGCGTCCTTGGCGGTGGTTTGGTTTATGGTTCGGTGGTTCTTATTGGTGGGGATCCAGGTATTGGTAAATCCACTTTGTTATTGCAAACCTTGGCTAATCTTTCCATGCAGGAAACTGTTTTATATGTCACGGGTGAAGAGTCTTTACAGCAAGTCGCCATGCGTGCCAAACGACTGGGATTACCTTTAGCAGGGTTAAGGCTTCTAGCGGAAACACAGGTTGAATCTATTATTGCACAAGCACAAAAAGAAAATCCTAAAGTGATAGTGATCGATTCCATTCAAACTATTTTTACCGAGACTATAAGTTCTGCTCCAGGAGGGGTAAGCCAAGTGCGTGAATCGGCGGCGCAATTAGTTCGTTTTGCTAAATTGACGCAAACTGCAGTGTTCTTGGTTGGCCATGTCACGAAAGAGGGCGCTTTAGCTGGGCCACGAGTTTTAGAGCATATGGTAGATAGTGTTTTATATTTTGAAGGCCAAAGTGATAGCCGTTTCAGGGTAATTCGCGCCATTAAAAATCGTTTTGGTGCAGTCAATGAATTGGGTGTATTTGCGATGACTGACAAAGGATTAAAAGAGGTCGCCAATCCTTCGGCGATCTTTTTGTCGCGTCAGCCAGAACCCACTTCTGGGAGTGCCGTGATGGTGACTTGGGAGGGCTCCCGTCCCATGTTAGTTGAAGTACAAGCTTTGGTTGATGAAGCACATGGGCAGCAATCCAAGCGGGTGACTGTAGGGCTTGAATCCAATCGGCTAGCCATTTTATTGGCGGTTTTACATCGGCATGGAGGAATTGCCACCTACGATCAAGATATTTTCATCAATGTCGTTGGGGGGGTGAAAGTCACGGAAACTGGCTCGGATCTTGCATTGTTAGCTGCGGTAGTGTCCAGTTTGCGTAATCGGATTTTTGACAGGGAAACCATTATTTTTGGTGAAGTTGGCCTTGCTGGTGAAATCAGACCCGTGCAAAGTGGGCAGGAGCGTTTAAAGGAAGCTGCAAAGCATGGATTTAAACGGGCTATAGTGCCTTTTGCTAATGCTCCCAAGCAACAACACGATGCGTCAATGGTTATTGAACCTGTTAAATATTTGCGTGAAGTTTTGGATAAAATGTAAGTCTCTAGCCTGGGTGCCGCCTAGCGTAGCCCGGGTTTCTTATCAATTTCTCGGGTTACGGTTGTACCTTCACCCAGGCTACCAAGCAGTCCGTTGTAACATTTTAAGCGTTTAAGACATTGTTTTTATCGTATTGAATCCAACAATAGGAGTAATAATGACTTTTCCCACCAAGCTAAAACGTGACTTTATGGATATGTTAACCCGCAACAAAATTTCTCACACCCAAGGTTGGTCGAACTATATGGGCAATGTGAAGAATCCTGCTGCGGTGGTTGTTGATGTAGACAATGAACAACAAGTTCAATTAATCATGAAAGAAGTAAAAAAGCTGAATGGAGATCGGAATCCAAAGAATAAAATCACCTTAAGGGCGAGTGCGGGCTGGGATGATCAGGCGAGTGTAGGTTGCTGTTTATTTCCTTGGTCTCAAGTTCAGGAAAAAGAATATGCTGGCAGTTTCTCTTTTTCGGAAGTCGTCGGTGGGCGTGCTTCACCTCAAAGTGAAGGCACAGACATTATCATTCGCTTTAAAAAGAAATTTCATAAAGCAAAAGTGTTAGGGTCACTTAATACAAAACCTGCATGGATTAATCCAGACAATCCGATTCATCAACTCCCAGCCAAGCTGGTTGAGGTCAACGCAGGAATGCAAATTGCTGACTACGCAGATTTTTTACGGAAAAATAATTTATCTTCATCGACACTTAGTATGCTGAGCTGGGCGAGTCTTATAGGATTATTCATCCCTGGTGGGCATGGAACAGGTCGTGATGAACCGGCTGTGAGTGGTCTGGTTGAATCAATCACAATATGTGATGTGGATGGGAACATTCGTGAACTGACTCCCGACAACCCTGATTTTGAAACCTTGCGTGCGGCAAACAGCGGGTTTTTAGGAGTTATTCTGAGCGTTAAGATACGTGCAGTGCAGGCTTTTAATTTACGTGAAACGGTAGCAGTATTTCATAACACTGAAGAAATGAAGGGCAAACTAGGGGACATATTAAAAAACAATCAATATGTGAGTGTTATGGGAATGCCAAGCTCTGCCAGTTCTGAGCTCATTCACCAGTGGCAAGTGCGTATGTGGAACTTTACTACAGATAAACCAACCCAATCCACTAAGGCGACTTATTCCCCCTCACTGACCTCTCTGGTGCAAGAAATGGAGTTAAGACTGGGGTCGGATTTGCTGAATTTCTTGGTTAATTCAGAATTAAGTAGTTTATTACCCGAGTTCATGTTAATTGCGGCTGCTGAATCGATTGAAGGACGTGGTACAAATCCTATCGTTGATTTTGAAAACCATATTACTCATCCCCAAGTTGCTTTTCCTAAAGAAATGCGTGATGTGGATTATTTTATCCCTGTAAAAGATGACAAGGCAGGAGAGCATTTAGAGGCAATTTTAAAGCAAATAGAAAACCAGATAAAAAGTGCCGCGAAAAAAGGAGAGTATCCGGTCACTTATGCGATTTACGTTCGCTATTTGAAAGGTACGAGTGGGGGATTATCTCCAACCAGTACGCAAGCACTCGATGAGCGTATTCTTGCTTTGGATATGGTGACTCATCCGCAAGCGAAAGGTATTGCGAATTTTGAAACAGGATTTCTGGGCTATCTAAAAGAAAAAGGGTTTGAAGTAAGAAATCATTTAGGAAAAGAATTTCCAGCCGGGGTGGTTCGTTATTCTCAGTTTTTAGATCCTAGAAATATGAAGAAATTCATGGATGCAGCGGAGCGTTGGCATGCAACCACTGGGAAGAGCGATGGGGCAGAACGGTTGGCAATGGCTCCTTATTATACGAATTATTTTCAGGAAATGCTGGACTTAAGTCCTCAGCTAGCCAGTGAGTTGGATGAGAAGAGTTCGGATGAGAAGAGCGTAAAAGCGAAACCTCTTGCAGCCAAAAAGAAACCTATAGAATATACTAAACAATATACTAGTGATGAACAGAGACAATTTTTGACTCGTTTATTTGACATAGTTGAGTTAATGCCAGCGCATCATGAGGCAGCAAAAAATGCCAAGGCATCTTTTTTAACAAAGTGTCAGACTGAAATGGAACATCGAAAAGTACATGATTTAGTAATTAGTTAAAATGTTGTAGTTTGTAGCCTGGGTGCAGCAGAACCTGGGATTAAGAGGTTGATATGCCTCGGAAAACCCGGGTTATGGTTGCGCCTTCACCAAGGCTACAATATTTTAAATTAGACTAGGTGATATATGGACATAACTCCTTTTTTTAAATTAATGGTTGATCGAGGTGCTTCGGACTTGTTTTTTAGTGTGGGTGCACCGCCTCATATTAAAGTTGAAGGAATTATTTCACCGGTAGGTCAGACCCCTCTCAAAACACAACAAATGGCGGAAATTGTTTTGTCACTGATGAATGATGATCAGCGCAAAGAATTCGAGGCCACTATGGAGCTGAACATGGGGCTTTCCATTCCTCAAGTTGGACGCTTCAGGATTAACTTGTTTCGCCAACGCGGCGATATTTCTATGGTGGTGCGCTATATCCAGAGTAAGATCCCTTCAATGGAACAATTAAATTTGCCTCCCATTTTAAAATCAATTGTTATGGAGTTGCGTGGATTGGTACTTGTCGTAGGGGCTACTGGCTCGGGTAAATCAACTACTTTGGCCGCCATGATCGATTACCGCAATGAAAACCAAAGCGGGCATATTTTAACCATTGAAGACCCTATAGAATTTATTCATCAACATAAAAAATCCATCGTCGATCAACGAGAAGTGGGTATTGATACCATGAGCTATGATAACGCTTTAGTCAATGCAATGCGCGAAGCGCCAGACGTGATTTTAATTGGCGAGGTACGTGAACGCAGCACCATGAAACAGGCTATAGCTTATGCGGAAACAGGGCATTTATGTATTTCAACGCTGCATGCCAACAATGCGTATCAAACGATGGACCGGATTATTAACTTTTTCCCGGAAGATGCAAGAAAACAAGTATTGATGGATTTGTCCCTTAATCTGCGTGCAATTATTTCATTGCGACTGGTTCCTGGAGTCAACAATCAACGTATGGCAGCAGTGGAACTCTTATTAAACACCCCTTACGTCGCTGATTTAATCGAAAAAGGCAAAATCGATGACATCAAGGAGGCCATGGAGCGCAGCACAGAGCAAGGGATGCAGACATTCGATCAGGCTTTATTAAAACTCTATCGCAGTGGTGCGATTTCCATGGAAAATGCGATCAAGTATGCCGACTCAAAAAATAATGTGAGTTTGCAAATTCGTTTGAATAGTGCTGGAAACTTTGATTCTCAAGATGGGACATTGACTATAGATGACAATTGATTTTTTTGTGCTTCATGTTAAAATTTAACACAATTTGACACGCTTGTGTGACATCAATTTGATTTTCATTTATGCCTGCTTTTTTCCGTATTAAAGATATCAAGAAAGGCCCCGCATCACGGTTAACTGCGCATGTGGCATACCTCAACGCCATATATACTCCCCCCAATCAAATCGATCCTTCCTACAAAGTCATTTATAAAAAAAATAAATACGGTCGCTCCGAGCTATCGCGCCTTGAAGTAATGTTTGGCCAATTGGCGCGTCTTTTTCTATTGCCTGATCTGACGCCTTCTAATCACTTAGTGCTTGATGAGGGCAATAATGTTCTTGGCTTAGCAGTCGAACATCTTTGCCATCTCATTAGCAAAAAAGAAGGTCTTGATCATAATTTTTATGCTTTAAAAGATACTGATGAGGGCTGGGATTTCGTCCCTAAAAAAAGGAATAATCCCGCCAAAATACCGATTCATTTTCTTGATAAACTTCCTCAAGGATTTTTCGCGCTCTTAGTTGAAGAAGAAGAGGCCGGGCGTATAACTCTTGATTATGAATCATTGGCCAGTATCTTTGCGACTTCGTATACCTTAGAAGAGGATGATTTACATAAGGGAAATTATGGTTTCTATTTAGTCGAACGCAATGGTAAGCCGCATGCGGTATTTTTCAAAATCGATCATGATTTAATGTTTGTCGACAGCATCATGGGATTTCAAACCCGCAGGCCTTTTCATTTATTCCATGGTCCCAATGCTTTTGACATTACCGTAGATGATTTGGAATCGCTGATGTGTTTAACCAATTCATCCAACGCCTATTGGCCTACGAAATTTGGTTATGTGTCTAATCCTTTGGATAATAAGGAGTACCACAGTTATGACGAGATCGGTGCTTTTTCGCAGTTAAGTGATAACCCCCAATTTGTCAGGGCAAAATGGAAATCCTTTTTTAAGCACATTTTAATGCCCAAAGAACTCATTAAGCGGACCTTACAGGAATGTGCTGATATGAATAAGGCTTCAGAGCGTGCCCAAGTTGCCTTAATGAATCAAGCCACCAGTGCACGACTTGCACGCTTGCGTGCTGCATTGTTTTCGAGCGCCAAATTTCGTGATTACTTGGAGCAATTAGATGCAGAACAAATCCGTATTTTAGTGCAAGAAATCATTCCGCCGCAGTGGGCAACAGAGGCGCTACGACAACAAATGCAGAAATCGATTGCTTCTTATCAAGAGTTATCTAAAAAAGACGATGGATTTGATCCAGAAGACACGCCATTACATATTGCAATTAAGCTTGGCGAATATCGCTATGAAGAAACCTTAGGCATGTTTGCTGAATTCATTAATGTACCTAACAGTGTCGGCAAGACTCCTTTAGATATCGTATTGGAACGAGTGCAAGCGGGGTTAGTGGATAGTGAGGATGTACAGAACAATGGTTTCTTAATTGCCAAGCATTTGTTAGCCAATGAAGCACAGTATACAGAAGAATACGAAGAAGAGCTCTTGCTATCCGTTAAAGCATACACGTTTAAAAATCCTTATTTAGAAGGAATAAAAGTGAATATGAGTTATGGAGCCTTTAAAGAGATTTTACGAGATATAGGTGAAGATCATCGCTTTGGTTTGAAGTTTCAAAAGAATTTGGCCATGGAGTGCATGAAACATTTTATCAAGGTGAATGAGGGATGCCCTGGCTTTGCAGACAAACTAGAACAATTAAAAGACGATATCAATGGCGACTCTCCTGAGGAAGAAGCAGCCCCTGTGAAATACATCCGCCAGTTACGCAGTAGATACTGGATTATTCGCCAATTGCGCGGATTATATGGTTGGACTTCAAGCCAATGGGAAATAAATACTATGATTAACCAAGCGATGGAACGCAAAAAAGCTAAAGAACCCAATTCTTTTTCCTTCTTTTCTGGCGATGAATCTGATGATGAAGCTGGCGATGAAATCGAAGTAAATCTAATCGATTCAGGGCCAAGTCAGGAAGCATCTGTTGCCGTGTAGCCTGGGTGCAGGCGAAAGCCGAAACCCGGGTTCCGCTGCGCTGCACCCAGGCTACACATCACCAAAACTTCCCTCAAGAGATGTTCCTCCCCAATTGGAATCAATAATGCCCTGACGTATAAATCGATGGATACTTGAGTAAGGCCATACCTTCGGTGACGTTACTAACCCATGTTTTACAGGATTATAATGAATGTATTCAACATGCCTTTGATAATCTAATTCATTTCGTATCCGATGTTCCCAAAATCTTCTTTGCCAAAAATTATATTCACCTCGTTGATTGGGTTTTAGTGATATTCCAGATTTTATTAGTGAACGAGTAAAATGTGCTTTTATTAAAAGCCAGCGCCGAGAATAATCAAAATCGTTATAAGGTAATTGCCAAATCACATGAAGGTGATCTGGTAGGATAACAAAAGCATGCATTTCAAAATGGGCTTTTTTACGCACCGCTCTAAATGCATTGCCTAAGTTTCTGATGTGTAAGGTCAATAAGTTTGAATGCCTATTGCGTAAGGTAAGAGTAAAAAAATACATACCGCCCGCAGTAAAATCACGTCGATAATGAACCATACTCGTTTAAATAAAAGGTTGGATTTCCTATACCCAGAATATCAAAAGGGTAGGGGAATGAGAAGCAGATGATATCGAAATATGTAGAAATATGTAGCCTGGGTGCAGCGCGGCCAAACCCGGGTTATGGGAGCGTGATTTTATTGTGAACCCCGGGTTACGGCATTCGCCTTCACCCAGGCTACACTACTGTGCTGCAGAACCTGGGTTATGAGGACTAATGCGTTTGCATTTCTCCCAAGTGGAAGGGGTAGTCATGGCGGCAACGGGCATAGGCGGCGCCAATTTTGGCGGGGTTGGGGTAAAATGCGTAATGAGTGGCCTTGTACGCACAGCAGGGGACTGCGCTGACAAAACAGCCTCTTTTGGCGTTCCAGCGGTAATGGCCATCTTCTGCCATTTGCAATGTTCTGCCATCAAAACAGACATACCGCGGTTGCGAAGGAATTTCCCCAATGACACACCCTTGAGCATGCACTCCATTTATTAATGCAAATAATAATCCAGTTAGTATGATTTTCACACGTAATCCTTTAATCTTGCTATAATAATGTTATAACGTTAGTCCATCTTACCGCCTTTATTCAAGCAAGATGTACTGGAGCGATGAAATTTAAGGTTATTTTAAGAAAATAAGTTTAAAATAAATACATAATGGTCTGCGGAGTGTTTGATTATGCCTAAGAATAGAGAGTTGTTAACTGCGATAAGAAATACCACTGCGTTACGAGTTGCACCGAGGAATGTTCCTATTAGAAATGCTGCATTAGAGGCAATATTGTCAGCTAATGAAACACAAGGCCCTTTTGAAGATGCCGTGATTGCTCATGCCGCATTTTGGGGCGGAATCGATCACACTCTTGCAGGACTTTATAAGAGACCTTCGGTACGTGGCGATGACTATATAGAAGCAACCGACCCAACGAATACTTTTAGACTAATGAAACAAGCCGCTGCTGAGCAACGTGTCAAATTTGCATTAGCTGGCGCACCAACTGATGCTTTAGTTGGTCTTTTAACAACGGATTATGCAGATAATGGAAAACAACTGAGAGACTACTTAGAATTAAAACAAAATGCTCTTGGACTTACACTCAACACGGTACCTGGATGGAATACAGCTAATGAGGATATTCTGACTAAAGATGCTTTGCTGCGCGTTAGAACAGAAGCAGCAAACCAGGTATTAATTCAATTAATAGCTAAACCTGGACTCACTGATCCTAAATTATTTGATGATCTAGTTAAGGCTACAAATGAAAGAGAACTTCAAGCAGCTGCGAAAGCACTTGCTACCGCAGGAGGGATTACTCCGCCCACAACAGTAGATAAGCTTGTTGATGCGATGACATTTGCCGACAGGGGGATTGTTGTTGATGCAGCTACAGCACGCCATAAGACCCTGCTTGACGACAAGGCCATAACAGAGTTTGAGAAACAACTACGGGAGTTTAGAAGTAGTGTTACAGACGCGAATCTTTTGGGGATGCAAGCTATCCTTAGCCAGAGGGATCCTGTAAATTTCTTTGATAATTTAGCAACTAGTCCAAATTTAAAAGAGGATGGCGCGAACCTATATAAGGGCAGAATGCCGGGCGTGGATGATCCCAAAAAACAAAAATTTGCAAATGATCATCAACAAGCATTATGTGAACAATATCTGAAAGCAAAGATACCCACTGTAGCTCCAAATGGGCATTTAATCAGTGCATTGAAGGCAGCAGATGCAACTAATTTAAGAACACACTTAAAAAACTTTATAAACGTCCGTGGTGACGATGCTATCATCGACAAGGCTGTAACAGATACAAATGTGGCCGCGATTAAACTTGCTTTAGCGAAGGATGCAATTAAGCATTTGATTCCAACTCTTAGTGACGTTGAGTTGAAAAAGCTTCAGGAAAACGCTGCTAATTTAGATAGTTTTAAAGTAGCGATGAATGCGAAGGTTGGAGATCCTAATGCCTTTGATTTTCTTAAGAAGGAGGACTTGCCTGAGTTAAGAGCCGCAATTCGTGAGGGGGTTGATGTTAAGGCGCGAACTAAGCGCGAAGCAGATTTTGATGCCGCAGTTGCAACATCTCGTCTAGGCGGCGCAGGAATACATGCACAATTAAAGGTAGTATTTAAAGACTTACCCAGTGAAAAGCAAAAAGAGCTATTTAAAGCTGATGGAACAGTAGATCGTCAAAAGGTTGATGTGTTAATTAATGCAAAAACTGAAGACAGGCTTCACTCCCTTTTGGGAAATAAAAACGCCAAGGGACAACCGCTTGTTGTTGCTGGATTAGCTGCTGAAAATGAACGACTTGCTTTGCTTAGGCAAATTAGTAATCCCGAAATAGCAAAAGTTTTGGCAGGCCGTACTGATGATCTTGATCAAGATAAGATTGATCGTATAAATGCAATTTTATTAAATAGACGACATAATCCAGGAGCTGTACATCCAGCTGTTCCATTTGATATAAATACTGCTGCTGATTATAAAACCTTTATTACAGAAATTGCTACTGTTCTTGGTAAGGGGACTGATGATGTATTTCATCAAGCGTTTAACCTAACAGACCGTAACAGTAATGTTTTAAATGGTGCTGGTGGCAATGCAATCGCAGTTGCTGTTAAAGCACGACAGGTAACGAACCAACACTTGTTTGCTGCTCTTGCAGATCCTACCCCTCCTCCCACTGGTCTAACTGAGTCACAGAAAAAACTTGTGGAGATTTTTGCGAGAGTAGAAGGGACACATGGTCTTACCAAACCGCAACCAGCAACAGTACCGCCAACAGTACCAGCACCACCACCCTATAATATGAATTCTGTGGCTGGTATCAAAAAAATTGTAGAGACATTTTTATATCACAACGATCCTGATGGATTCCTTGATGAGCTTATTCCAAGCCCAGCTGCTAATTCTCCTGAGGAGAAAATGAAAGCGGAGTTGCGTAGAGAATTTACGCCTGAGCAATTTCGTGCTGTAGAAGACCTTAGACTTAAGTCTAATTTTGTTGGTCCTATGGCTACTGATGAGAAAAGACTGAAAGTTATAAAAGAGATCAATGAAAATCTAGACCAACAAGAAAAAATTACGCCAAAGATTGAAAAACATAAAGGGCATTTAGATAAGCTTAATCAAGATCTTGCGATACTCCCTAATTTATTTAGTAAAGCAAATGACGAAATCGCAAAGAATAAAGCTGGGAAAATGATAGGGGAATATAAAGCGCTGTCAGGACAATGCGATCTACTTATAGAGCATTTAGCGACAGCTCAACGCGATCTGCAAGCACGTCTCGATGATACGCCTATGCCCGCTGAAGATCCTACTGCGCCACAACGTGGAGCAGTAAGGAAAGCAACCAAAGAGCTGCATGACAGATTAGAAAAAGAACTTGCTGTAATTGATGAGCAATTGGAATTTTATAAAGGGGTACAAGACAAAATAGGCGGAGCCTTAAGAGACATTGACAAAATGATGAAGGGTACGGGAACTGCTCTTGTAGAGACAGAAACTATTAAATACACAGTTCTTGACAAGGGCAAGGAAAAAGCATCAGATACAGCGATTCAAGCAAATGCTTCAGGACCTGCACCCGTGGTGCACGGTACGGTTAATGCGGATCCCGATGCGCCGATCTTTAAAGTCAAAGACATACCCAAAGCAGGTCAAGTCCTTGCTATTGACATAACTCATCCTAATCCAACAACACCTGGCGGAGCCCCAGTATCCCAATCACGCGTTACAGTTGATTATCATCCTGGTCCAGCTAACACAGATGGCTCTAGACCTATAAGGGTAAATATAGCTGAAGCAGCTACAGGGGGGGATAAATTTTTAGCAGAACAAGCTATGGAGGCTGCAAAAAATCTATTAAAAGACTGGAATGGTAAGAGCCCTATTAGATTAAATGGAGTGCATGGGAAGGATAAGCAATTACAATTTTTATGGACAGCAGTGTGCCGTCTAGGTGAAGAGCACCCTAAGTTCTCGCGTGATAAAATAGAATTTAGAGGTACTAGTTCTTGGAGACCGGATAACGAACGAAGTTTTGGTCGTTATACTGCGGAATCTGCTTATAAGAAGGTATTTGAAGGTTCAGCCAAATCATTAGTTGATGCAAAAGTAGACGAGTTCAAGGCTTTGGTTAATAAAGATAAAAGAAATGCAATCGATAAAGGTGTGAAATCTGCTACCAGTCTCTTTAGAGATTCATTGGATGAAGGTAGGAAACAGGATATTGCCACTAGAGCGAAAAAGGATATTGCAGTGCAGGGTCCGATGGTATCTCGTGCTCCTACTCTTGGCGGTGGGAGTGACGATTAACAATAGAGGGGAATCAATTGAATTCAAACCAACTGGCGATTGGTGTATTTGACTCAGGGATGGGCGGCCTAACGGTTTTGCGTGCATTACGTGAGGGATTGCCGCAAGAATCGTTTATTTATTTAGGGGATACTGCCCGGCTGCCTTATGGGACTAAAAGCCCGGATACTGTAAAACAATATGCGATGCAAATGGTAAAATTGTTAGTAGAGCGGCGGATTAAGGCTTTAGTGATTGCCTGTAATACCGCAACTACCGCGGCATTGCCGTATTTGCAAGAAATGCTACCTGACATGCCTGTGCTTGGGGTGGTTGCTCCAGGGGCTGCAGCGGCGGTTGCGGCAACTACAAACAAACGTATTATTGTTTTGGCGACTGAAACAACGATTGCATCGAATGCATACCAACAGCTTATTATCCAAAAATTACCGCAGGCCGAAATTAATACGCGTGCGTGCAGTGTCTTGGTTGCTTTAGCAGAAGAAGGCATGGTGAACAACCAAGTGGCTCGTGAAGCGTTAAAGCATTATCTGGATGGCTTTACTCACGAAGATACGGTGTTGTTGGGATGTACCCATTTCCCAGTGTTTAAGCCTTTGTTACACAGCTTATTGCCACAAGGAGTGACGATAGTCGACTCGGCACATGCAACATCGCTTGCACTGCAGCAGCTGCTCGAAAAGCAGGATTTGTTGAGTAATGTTCCTGCCTTGCATCGCAAAATGAACTATTTAGTCACTGATTCTATCAAGCGCTTCCAGATTGTAGGTGAGATATTTTTAGGGGAACAGCTGGCATCGGCTGATATTGAGCTTGTGGATGTTAGGCCTTGACATTGTTTGTGCGATTCTGAACCCTGCACCCAGGCTACATGTTACGTTGTATCGCTTGGGTGGAGGCGGAGCCGTAACCGTGGAGAGCTCATTCATCCTTTGGCGGTCTACTCATTAGATTTTGTACCACTTGTTTTGCACTAATTTTACCTTGTAACAGCGCATTAATCTGCTCACAGATGGGCATTTCGACTTGGTGTTGTTTGGCGATGAAGCAAACTTGTGAGGCGTTGTATTTGCCTTCTACAACTTGGCCAATTTGTTTTTCGGCATCGGTGATGCTGATGTTTTGTCCTACAAGTAAACCAAAGCGACGGTTTCGTGATTGATCATCAGTACAGGTCAACACCAAGTCACCAACACCCGCTAATCCAAGAAAAGTCTCTGCGCGTGCGCCCAATGCAAGCCCCAGTCGCTCCATTTCTGCTAAGCCACGTGTTATTAATGCTGCTTTGGCATTCGCGCCATAACCCAAACCATCACTGATCCCACAGCCTATAGCCAAGACGTTTTTAATCGCACCACAAACCTGGATGCCAATCAGATCGTCACTCATATAAACACGCACATTGTCGTGATGAAGTAATTCGCGAATGTTTTTTTGATATTGCGGATCATTGGAAGCCAAAGTCATCGCCGTAGGTAAAAAATGAGCGACTTCTTTAGCAAACGATGGGCCTGAAATAATTGCTTGCGGAAAGGAAGGGCCAAAAGTTTGACTTACCAGATCACTTAATAATTGATGGCTTTGTGGATCGATGCCTTTAGTCAGCCAAGCTAAACCTTGGGGTGGTTTTTTTATTTTTGTAATAATTTCCGCAAATGCATGGGAAGGAACCGCAACAATGACGTATTGGGCTGCGTTGATGCAGTGATCGAAATCAGCTGAAACCTCCAAAGTATCAGGAAAATTGATGCCTGGTAAAAAGCGCGGGTTTGCTTTTTTTTCTTTCATCAGCGCAATATGTTGAGGATCATGTCCCCACAACAAAACATGATGCCCTGCCTTAGCCAGGTGAATTGCAACGGCAGTACCCCAAGAGCCGGCACCTAATATAGCAATGGTTGTTTGGTTCATTTTTATATTCTTAACTAGAGTTAAATGAAGCTCGAAGCTGTGTCCTATTAAGTTAAAGTTAAAGCCTTGCACGTAAATTGTCATCCCCGCGAAGGCGGGATCCAACCCTAAAGTAAGGCCAAAGCCAATTTAGGAATGGATTCCCGCCTACGCGGGAACGACACGTTATTTAAGCAAGGTAGGCTGGGCTGTTAAGCCCAGCGTTTACAGAATTAATTCTTACTTTCGAAATGCTATCATGAAACCCATTAATGTAAGCCTAATTAGCAAGTATCTTTTTCATATGCTCCTAAGGAAAAATACTTTGGCGCGTTCTTGCGTGCTGGGCTTAGCAGCCCAGCCTACGTTTATTAAGCTATTTTTGTACGCTTCAATGTAAATTTTTAAGCTTGGGTTTCTTTTTGTTTTTCTGCAACTTGTTGCATGTATAGTGCATCAAAATTAATAGGTGCCAGTACCAGTTGTGGGAAGCTGCCACGAATTACTTGTGATGTAATTGCTTCACGAGCATAAGGGAATAAAATATTGGGGCAGAAACTATTTAATAAGTGATCCAGTTGATTCTCTGGAGCGCCTTGGATGGTAAAAATACCTGCTTGTTTTACTTCAACAAGAAATGCCGTAGCTTTCTTATTGGATACTGTTGCCGTAACCGTTAATACCACTTCAAAAACGCCTTCTTCCAGTTTGGTATTGGCGGTATTGAGTTCAAGATTCAGTTCAGGTTCCCATTGTTGTTGGAATACAGCAGGAGTATTAGGGGTTTCAAAAGATAAATCTTTAACATAAATCCTTTGAATCATAAATTGGGTTTCATTTTGATTTTGTTGCGCCTGGTTTTCTTGTTCATTCATGACTTTGTTATCCTCTTAGTAATGTATCGAGTTTCCCCTGGGCGTCCAGGGCATATAAATCATCGCAGCCACCAATATGTTGGCCATTAATGAAAATTTGTGGCACGGTACGTCTACCACTTTTGCTTATCATTTCATCACGTAATTCGGGCTGTACATCCACACGAATCTCGGTAAATGAAGCGTGCTTTTGCTGTAATAACTCTTTGGCTCTGACACAGTAAGGGCAATAAGCAGTACTGTACATGATGACTTCAGCCATAATCTTACTTTCCTTTAACTAAAGGTAACTCGGCATTTTGCCAAGCAGCAATCCCGCCACTCAGTACATGGGCTTGGTACCCTTGAGCACGAATTTTGTTGGCAAGAGACTGAGCATCAAAAGGGCGTGTAGCGATCAGAATAAGGGGTTTATTTTTATATTTATCCATTTTTTGTTGTTCAAAATCCTCGCTTTTCGCATGGATTGAATCAATAATATGACCTTTGGTATAGGCCTCTTTATCACGCAGATCAATGACCACCGCATTTTCATTATTGATTAAATCAACAGCAACTTGCGGCGTGAGTTCCTTGGCCTTCTTTTTTTGTGTGATGAGCTCGTTGATAAAGACTAAGAATAAAATCACGATAAAGGCGAGCCATAGCTGCCAATGATTTATGATGAATTGACCTAAATGTTCCATGTTCTCTCTTGATATTTTATTAATGTAGCGAATTATCCCCAGAATGGGGTCTTAACGCAAGTAAGGCAACCATTTAAATGTAGTCTGGGTGCCGTGCCTATCTTTTTCTTTTAAGCAGGACATAGACTGCGCCACTTCCCCCATCTTTGGGAAGTGCACTGTGAAAAGCCAGGACCTCGTCTAACTGGGGTAACCAGCGATTTAGCAAATTTTTAATGACGGGCGGTGCACCAAGATAACCGCCTTTACCGTGAATGATTAAGATGCATCTTTTGTCATTTTCCGCTTGAGTTTGAATAAATTGACACAAGGTCTCGCGCGCATTTTCACTTTTTAAGCCATGTAAATCCAAGCGGGCTTCCCAGGGGATGTGGCCCATTCTTAATGCTTTGAATCTTTGGTTGGAAAGGCTGGGATGAACATAGGACAGGATTGTTTCGGAAAGAACCGTATCGACAATCGTATCAGATAAGTAGTATGCCTTTTTTTCTTGTGTTGGTTGTGGTGTCTTTTTTTTAGGAATTGCAGGCTTAGGTTGCAACACCTTGACCTTTGCTTGTTGAGTCAACGGTTTTACGGAACGCATGGATTCTCGAAACAGGGCTTTGTCTTCATCCGACAAAAAATCGTCAGCCATATTTTACTAAAAATAATTAAGTGATAACTGAAGTATAACCCGGGTTACGCTACGCTGCACCCCAGGTTGCGCAGTATTTTGATATGGTTTCGTTGTGGCCGCATAGGCTGGGCTGTTAAGCCCAGCGTTTGTAGCATTAATTCTTACGCTCCAAAATGTGCATCATCAAACCTGGACGGTAAGCTCAGTTATCAAGTGTTTATCCATCTACTTAGAAAGAAATATTGGCTTGGTTACATGCGGGGCTTAGCAGCAGCTCAGCCTACGTTTATTGAGCTTGGTAACCAATAACACATGCAATCCGGAGCGTAGCGGGGGGATCTCCATGCACCTGGTTACTCAATAGGCTACTTTTGTTGATTAACATAGGGTACAATTTGTACTTTTTCTGGATGAGAATTGAAGCCCCATGAGCAACTATATACTTAAGGAAACGGAAGAATTAGTCACGATTTTAGATTTTTTACGTTTTAGCGTGTCTTGCGCAACTCATGCGAATTTATATTATGGCCATGGCACCGATAATGCTTGGGATGATATGCATTCATTAATCTTGAGAAGCTTGTCTTTGCCCTATGATCTAGATGCAAATTGGCTTAACGCACGTCTCACTACAAGTGAAAAGAAATATTTATATCAACAATTGGAAAAGCGCATTAATCATCGCGTACCAGTGCCTTATCTAATTAAAGAAGCTTATTTCTGTGATATTCCATTTTATGTGGATGAACGGGTTCTTATTCCGCGTTCACCTATCGCGGAACTGATAAAAAATGAATTTTCACCTTGGGTCGAGGCGGATAAGGTGCACCGTATTTTGGATTTGTGTACGGGAAGTGGATGCATTGCAATTGCTTGTTGTTATGCTTTTCCTGAGGCACAGGTCGATGCAGTTGATATTTCTAGCGAAGCACTTGCTGTTGCTGCCATGAATCGCGAAGAGTTGGGTGTTGAAGAGCAACTTACTTTAATTGAGTCGGATTGTTTCTCCAAAGTGCCAAAGGTAGGCTATGATTTAATTGTCAGCAATCCGCCCTATGTGGGTAAGGAAGAGATGCAGACTCTACCTGATGAGTTCCGGCATGAGCCTGTTTTAGCTTTGGAAACCGGTAATAATGGATTAGCTATTGTTAAAACAATTCTCCAGAATGCGTCTGACTATTTAAGCGAAGAAGGTGTTTTGATTGTGGAAGTAGGGAACAGTGAAGAGGCTTTATGTGAGGCTTATCCCGATCTTCCCTTCACCTGGCTTGAGATGAGCCATGGTGGCCAAGGTATATTTTTATTAACGAAGCAGCAGCTAGACGAGTACTTTAATGTCCGGTAACACATTGGGAACTTTATTTACGGTAACCACATTTGGTGAAAGCCATGGGCCGGCTATTGGTTGCGTGGTAGATGGCTGTCCTCCTGGATTGATGTTGCAGGAAGAGGATATTCAACCATTTCTGGATAAGCGTAAGCCTGGACAATCTAAATACACAACACAACGCAGAGAGGAAGACAAGGTACAAATTCTATCTGGTGTATTTGAAGGTAAAACGACGGGGGCACCGATTGCCTTATTGATTCATAATACTGATCAACGCTCGAGGGATTATGAAGAAATCAAAAATTTATTTCGTCCAGGTCATGCAGATTTTACCTATCATCATAAATATGGACATAGAGATTATCGTGGCGGCGGTCGTTCTTCAGCCCGAGAAACAGCAGCACGTGTAGCGGCTGGAGCGATTGCGCGTTTGTATTTGCAGCGTCATTTAAACTTGGAAATAGTGGGTTATTTGCAGCAGATGGGCGATTTGATTTTGGACTTTGTTGATGAGGCAGAGATTAATAATAATCCTTTTTTCTGCCCTAACACGACTCAAACTCAGGATCTTGCTGATGCAATTGAACGCTTAAGACGCCAAGGGGACTCTGTGGGCGCTCGGGTTAAGGTGATTGCGAAAAATGTGCCTGTAGGATTAGGCGACCCCGTATTTGATAGACTGGATGCTACCTTAGCTTATGCTATGATGTCCATTAATGCTGTTAAAGGTGTTGAAGTTGGTGCGGGATTTGCTGCGGTGAATCAGTTGGGTTCTGTACATAGAGATCAAATGTCGCGTCAGGGATTTCTGAGTAATCATGCGGGTGGTATTTTGGGTGGTATTTCCACAGGACAAAATATAGAAGTGAGTATCGCATTAAAGCCTACTTCGAGCATTATTACTCCAGGTAAGACGCTTAATACCTCTGGGGATGAAGTGACGATCGTAACTAAGGGACGTCATGACCCTTGTGTAGGAATTAGGGCTGTGCCTATAGCGGAAGCAATGATGGCTTTGGTGTTGATGGATCACTATTTGAGAAATAAAGCGATAAGTTCTTTTCCATAATAAGAGCGCAAATAATCCCTTTCCCCTAGGGGAGAGGGTGCCCGTAGGGCGGATGAGGGTAAACGATGTAATAAAACGTCCTTTCCCTAGCCCTCTCCCGCAGCGAGAGGGGATTTTTCCTTTTCCCAATAGGGAATAGATGATGATAGAATTTAGATGAGGTCGAGAATGAGCAGAGAATTAAATGTAGCCATAGTTGGTGCCACCGGGGCCGTAGGTGAAACGTTTCTAACCGTGTTGGAAGAGCGAGATTTTCCTATAAAAAATCTTTATCCATTAGCTAGTTCTCGCTCTGTTGGTAAAACAGTGCGATTCAGAAATAAGCAATTGGATGTTTTAGATCTGGCGGAGTTTGATTTTAGCAAAGTAGACATCGCTTTATTCTCAGCAGGTGGTTCTGTATCTAAAGAATATGCCCCCAAGGCGGCTGCCAGTGGATGTGTGGTTATCGATAATAGTTCTTGTTTCCGCTATGAAGAAGACATCCCTTTAGTTGTTCCTGAAGTCAATTCTCACCGTATTGCTGACTATAAAAATAGAGGCATTATTGCCAACCCTAATTGCTCGACGATTCAGATGGTTGTTGCGCTAAAGCCTATATATGATGCAGTAGGAATTGCGCGAATTAATGTGGCAACGTATCAATCTGTTTCAGGTACTGGAAAGAAAGCCATTAGTGAACTTGTGGCGCAAGTAGGGGATCTTTTGAATGGCCGACCTGCTAATGTTAATGTGTATCCCCAACAGATAGCGTTTAATGCGATCCCACATATTGATCAGTTTGAAGAGAATGGGTATACCCGCGAAGAAATGAAAATGGTCTGGGAAACACGTAAAATCATGGAAGATGACCACATTATGGTCAACCCTACAGCAGTGAGAGTACCGGTCATTTATGGTCATTCTGAAGCCATTCATTTGGAATTAAAAAAACCGTTAACTGCAGACGAAGCGCGTAAAATTCTTTCTAAAGCTCCGGGAGTAAAGGTTGTTGATAATGTGAGCAAGGCCAGTTATCCAACTGCAATAAAAAATGCTTTAGGACATGATGATGTATTTGTGGGGCGAATTCGCCAAGATATTTCCCATCCTAATGGATTAAATTTGTGGGTCGTTGCAGATAATATTCGTAAAGGTGCGGCATCGAATGCAGTACAAATTGCTGAAATTTTACAAAGAGAGTTTTTGTAATATATTGATGTTATTGTAATTATTGTAGCCTGGGTGCAGCGTAGCGTAACCCAGGGTTATTATTTATGCCTCATTCCTGGGGGCCGCTGCACTCAGGCTACAATAAGTCATAGTTTTTAAACAATAAGCAGAACTTTAAAAAAATCCTCCTACTTTTTACAACCTAAGTTATACTTTGATTAACACGATTGGATTTTTAAAATATGCTAAATGAATATTATTTGACTGATGATATTGAAGAGCCGGTTCTTGCTAGCAGTGTTTTGTCCTATGTTACTCCCTATGTTTCTGGTAAGCAGTTTCACGAATTAAAAACAGGACAAATTTCTTGGGAAGCAAAACTGGATCTCTCTAATTTAATGCCAGAGGATGCTCGTCAGGCTTTGTTGGGATTTATTCAAAAACAGGTGAAGAAGAACAAATATTCTTTGCTTATTGTTCACGGTACACAAGGTGCTACCAATGCTCCCCCACTACTAAAGAATTTAATTAATCACTGGTTGCCGCAAATTGAAGAGGTGGCTGCTTTTCATAGCGCGAAGCCTAGTGATGGTGGTATTGGTGCTGTATATGTTTTGCTAAAAAATGTATCGAATCTTCCTGTACTAACGCGTGCAGAACAAAGCACTTCTTTTTTAGTTGTTGAAACTAAAGACATGGAACGACAAAGACGGCTTGCCGAACAGCAAGGTGAACGACGGATAGCACTCGTGAAGGCGCGTGAGCACTCTAATCAGGAGTCTCAACCTGGTCTTGAAGGTGAGTTACAAAATAGCATTTTACAACATCCTGCTTTAGATAGTCAGCGTTTTGATGGTATTGATTCTCCTTTAAATCCAGAACCTCCTTTAAATACTGATGCGCGACGTGAATACGATAATGAACGACGTAATCAGGAACAAGAAAAGCAACTGCGCTTAGGTAATATGCCGAAATTCACTAATACGCCTAAACCTAGAGGTCCCTAATGACAATTGCAAGTGACATAATCAGCCATCGAATGCCTGATTTTGAAGCTTATCTTCGAGCAGGAGAATCGTTGGATGACATTGATGAATACGGTTTTACGCCCTTAATCGAGTGCGCTATCACACGTCAACTCGAAATTGCTGAACAATTAATTGTGCGTAAAGTCGACGTAAATAAAGGCGATGTGACCGGACGTACTCCCCTGCATTGGGCCGTAGATAATAATGATGTCGAGTTGGCAGAATTATTATTAAATAGTGGCGCAGACCCTAATGCTTATACACGTAATGGACTTTCGATATTGGTTTATCCTGTATTACGCAATCAAGAACCCCTCAAACATTTACTCTATCGCTATGGGGCGAAGCTTGATTTTGCTCTTGATTTTATTAATGGCAAACTCATTGGGCATCGTTTTGAATTACAAGGAGATGTCGATATTGTTAATGCCAAGGGTGAATTTATTGAACTGGATTATGAGGGGTTTATCCTTGAGTTTACTGTTGCTGTGATAAGAGATGCGCTCAGACGTTTTATCAGCAGCTATTCAACACGTCATTTACGTGATTATTTTCCATTGGCGCATGTGATTATCGATGCGTTTGTACTTGCGGAAGAACTGTTACAATATCAACATGTGCCTATTTTAGGGGAACAACACTTTAGACGTCTCAATGAATGTTTAAAGGCCCCAATGCTGATTCTTCCGGCAGCCAGTCGCGGTCATGCCATGGGATTTATTCGCTTTGGTTTATGGTGGGCTAAAATTGATCGGGGTGAAAACAGCTTACAAGAGGGCAGTGTTAATATCTATAAAATAAATAATCCTGAAGCTTTGAATGCGAGTTTTCTACAAAATTTTCTTTATAAAAAACAACCAAGACGTTATTTTCATCAGGTGATTAATCAACAATTAGGATTGATTCCCGTTGCAAAAATGCCAATTAGTTCGCAAATTAGTGGCAATTGCTCTTGGGCCAATATACAAGCGATTATAGCAGTTGCTTATGCCATTCAAGAGTTGGAAAAAAACAATTTTTTAAATCCCGATCCCGCGATGTTCTTTTATGATGAATGGGTATCCTGGGATAAGGAACGTGCCATAGATGAATGCATCCAGCGTTTTTATTTGGCCAATCCTGTTCGTAAAGCCAGTATTGCGGCAATGTTAGGTGGTGTTTTATATCAGGCCTGTAATTATGAAAACAAACGGCATTTGGAAATGGCGGAGAAAATACTCCGAATTCTCACTTTACCTGATTATGAGTATATTTTAAAAAGTTACCTTGAAGAGTACTGCATCAAACGATTAACCAAAAAAGGTAATAATTTACTGAAAATTCTCGATGATTGCGGTATTAATCCCAATATTGGTGTTAATCCTATTGCGACAGGGTTGTAAGCGTTGCCATAGTAGGCTGTGCTGTTAAGCCCAGCGTTTGCATTAATTGTACTCGCCAAGCCTACGATTGCTTACCTCATTTTTAATCCTCAGTTCTACACCCAGGCTACGCTTGGTGTTTTTCTTCGCCCTTATTTTTTCGACTATAATCAAAGGATAATCATGTCGCTTAAGATAAGGAGATCATCATGTTAAAGTGGGCGCTCATCTTTTTGGTTGTTGCCATTGTTGCGGGATTATTTGGTTTTCGCGGCATTGCGTCCACAGCAACCGGTATTGCTAAAGTGCTCTTCTTTTTGTTTATTGTTATTTTCCTGGCATTTTTAATTTTGAGTTTATTTGGAACCGGATCACTTACCTCGGTACCGTAGTTGCAGCGTAGGTGAGCCTTCGTTATCCCGAACGTAGGTCGGGATAACGAAGGCAAATTTAGAAACTATAGAGTGGCAATGTCAATGACAAAACGATAGCGTACGTCGCTTTTTACAACACGTTCATAAGCCTCATTAACTTGTTGTATGGGAATTAATTCAATATCAGACACGATGTTGTGCTTGCCGCAGAAATCAAGCATTTCCTGAGTTTCTTTAATGCCGCCAATTAATGATCCAGACAGACTTCTGCGTTTACTTATCATGGAAAAGGGATTAATTGGGATGGCTTCTTCTGGAATACCAACTACAACCATAGTTCCATCACGTTTGAGTAATTGGATGTATTCATTCCAGTCGATTTTGGCGGAAACGGTACAGATAATGAGGTCAAAATAAGTGTTTAATTTTTTGAATGTTTGCGGATCTGAAGTAGCAAAAAAATGATCGGCACCCATACGTTTGCCATCGGCTTCTTTATTGAGTGAGTGGCTTAACACCGTAACCTCTGCTCCCATTGCATGCGCTATTTTGACACCCATGTGTCCAAGTCCACCCAAGCCTAAAATGCCTACGCGTTTTCCAGGACCAATATGCCAATGTCTTAAAGGAGAATAGAGGGTTATTCCTGCACAAAGCAGAGGTGCTGCGGCATCCATAGGTAAGTTTTCTGGGATTTTCAGAACATAATTTTCATCAACAACAATTTTGGTCGAGTAGCCACCTTGAACCAAATTACCGTTAGCATCCAGATTGTTATAGGTTAATGTCATTCCACCTTCGCAAAACTGTTCCATTCCTTCATGACAACTTTCGCATTGTCGACACGAATTAACAAAACAACCCACACCAACGTGGTCACCTACTTTAAACTTACTGACTGATGATCCTACCTTGCTGACTACTCCAACAATTTCATGGCCTGGAACCATTGGGAATAAGGAGCCACCCCATTCATCTTTTATTTGATGAATATCTGAGTGACAAATGCCACAATAATGGATATCAATGAGCACGTCATTTTTTTCAACCTCACGACGTTCAAATGAGTAAGGTTTGAGTGGTGCTTTTGCGCTATGAGCAGCATAGCCTTTTACGGGTATCATTTAAAACTCTCCTTGTTGTGTCGCGTTAGTTCACTTTCGTCAGTGAATGAGGGAAATCCTTAATTCGAGGAGTAAACATGCAGAAAAGGATGTTTCTCGAATTTTAGAATTATAGCCTAGATGGAAGGGAAGTCGTAACTAGGGAACTTTTGCTGTGTCATCTTTTATTGCATTCGGATTGTATGTGTTAGGGTAATTCGTTGACAAAAAAAGCAAGTGCAGGCTTAGCAGCCCAGCCTACGCTTTATTGAGCTATTTTTGCCAACGAACTAGTTAACACATTCGTGGATGATGGGACGCAGCCCCTCATCCACGTTACAATTTATTCTTTTACAGCAGTCTCTCTTTTTTTATTGCCTTCTCCCTTAGGCGCTGCTTTGACATTTCCTTGTTGCTGCTGGCCTGTTTTTCTACGATTCTGGTTGGAGGCTGTTGCATTATTACCTGTACCTGTACCTGTTCGTTGCTGCTGGCCACCACTGGGGCGACGTCTTCTATTTTGTGGTCTTCGGTCACCACCAGAATTAGAACCTTTCGAAGTTCTTGTCTGATTTTGATTACGTCCTGGCATTCTTTTAGATTGGCTTTGTGGTGCTACAGCCGAGGAATCTGTGTGTCCACCAAATAAACTTGACCATAAGCGTTTGATAAAGCTGGCTTGCGTGCTTTTTATAGGCTGATGTTCTATTAATGGTTTGACTGCGGGTTCATCCCGTAAAGAGCCTTCTGCGTCACTACCAGTAATATGTAATTCTGGTTGTTGGATTAAAGTATAACTAGGCTTTTTCGATTTACCTACATTGTCTTCTTTTAGACGATTGATTGAGTACTGCGGTAAGTGCATGTAAGGATTAGCGATAATCATTACGGATACACTGTGTCTTTTTTCAATGTCTTTAATGAAATCGCGCTTTTCATTCATGATGAAGGTTGCCATTTCTGCAGGAAGCTGGACTTGGATTTCAGCGGTCTTTTCCTTTAGTGCTTCTTCTTCAATAAGACGCGTAATGGCTAGTCCATGAGATTGAATGTTACGAACAGTACCTCGTCCTTCACAACGTGGACATACTTCCTGAGCACTTTCACCAAGTGATAATCGCAAGCGTTGACGCGACATTTCTAACAGGCCAAAACGGGAAATACGTCCAACCTGAATGCGTGCTCTATCTGCCTGTAATGCTTCTTTCAGACGATTTTCGACATCTCGTTGATTTTTACTTGAGCTCATATCGATGAAATCGATTACAACTAAACCGCCCAAATCACGTAGTCGTAACTGACGAGCAATTTCGTCGGCTGCTTCAATATTGGTATTGAACGCTGTTGCTTCAATATCTGCTCCGCCAGTTGCTTTGGCTGAGTTGACATCAATTGACACCAGAGCTTCGGTTCTATCAATCACCAAAGCACCTCCAGATGGCAACATCACTTGACGTTGGTATGCAGTTTCTATCTGACTTTCAATTTGATAGAAATTGAATAAAGGGATACTGCTGTTATAGAGCTTCAAGTTTGGTAAGAATTCTGGTTTTACTCGCTCGATATATTGCTTGGCTTTAATGTAAGAAATCTGGTCATCTATGATAATTTCACTGATGGATTTGCGTAAATTATCACGAATAGAACGAATGATGACATCACCTTCTTGATGAATCAAACAAGGAGCTAGTTCTGTGTTATAAGCCTGCTTGATGGATTGCCATTGATTGCACAGCATATCCAAGTCATCTTGTAATTCTTCTTGGCTTTTACCAACACCCGCTGTACGGATAATAAGTCCCATGTCTTCGGGCAAAGTCAATGCATTGAGTGTCTCGCGCAGTTCATCACGCTCTTCACCTTCAATGCGTCGTGATATCCCACCAGAGCGGGGATTATTAGGCATTAAAACGAGATAGCAGCCTGCTAACGTAATATAAGTAGTCAGTGCGGCGCCTTTACTACCACGCTCTTCTTTATCTACCTGGACTAGTAATTCCTGGCCTTCACGGATTAACGAAGTGATTGGCGGTTTCTCATCGCCAAATTCTTCAGGATTTTTGCTTAAATATTCAGGAGCGATTTCTTTAAGAGGCAGGAAACCTTGGCGTTTCGAGCCGTATTCTACAAAAACAGCATCGAGGCTTGGTTCTCGTCTGGTGACGGTTGCTTTATAAATATTCCCCTTTTTCTTCACTTCACCAGGACATTCAATATCCAAGTCAAATAAATAACGGTCTTTAATGAGTGCAACACGAACTTCTTCAGTTTGCATTGCATTGATTAACATTTTTTCCATCTGGTTACCCCATAATTTAGGGCGCCCATCATTTAAGTTGAGATAGTATAAGGCTCAAAATACCTCAGAGGTTCAATAGGATTTACTGCTATTTCTACACTTTTGGCTGATGTCTGGATTTTCTGTGCTTTATGGCACACAACAGTATGCTTTGTTGCAATGTTTGAAAATCCGAGTGTTTTGCCGCAAGTAGATAATAGGTCAGTAGCACCTGGGATTGAACAATAAGCGATGTGATCTTTAAGCGAACCCATGGCCTCATAAACAGACTTTACGCATGCTCCCTGTTCAACAGACTCTTTTTGAACCGCTAGTGTAGAGGACAACTGTGCTGTTGGCCCGGTGCGCGAACTTTCATGTACTGATGGGTACACTCTAGTTCTGCGCTCAGCGAGTTTCGAAAAAGATCTAACGAGAGGTGCATACTGTGAAATATACTGGTTACAAATCAAACGGGTTGGAATAGATAGCCAAAGGCGTGCGAAGGCCCGGAAATAATTCGTAATCGGTATAAAGCATGTCTGGCATGCGTAGGTTTCTGTCAAAAATATGGTCAATTTATCTCTGGCATTGGGTCGCTTCCTTATATCTTTATGCTTAAATGGAAGCGCTATTTTTTATGTAACTCTATTTAACAAATAATCATTCATTTAGCTTGGCCAAAGCCTAACTTCCTCAATGATTGGCATATACTTTAAAGTAAATAGTCACGCTTTTTTTATTTAAATGCGTTATAATTCGGTTGCATGGAAATTTTCCCACGCTACAGGTGATCATATCAAAAAAATCACGCTCAGCAAACAGGTTTATTGACAATGAATGAAGTAAGTTATAAAGAAATTAGTAATGAAGAAGAAGGGCAACGTCTAGATAATTACTTGATTCGTATTTTAAAGGGCGTTCCCAAGAGCCATATTTACAGAATTATACGTGGTGGTGAGGTCCGTGTTAATAAAAAAAGAGCACAAGTCAGTTCACGATTACACGCCGGAGACAGCATTCGCATTCCACCAATTCGCTTGTCCGAGTCAAAAGAGGTATTTGTAGGTGATGCTTTAGCAAAACGACTAAAAGATTGTATTATTTTTGAAGATTCCTGTTTCTTAGTAATTAACAAGCCCGCGGGTATTGCTGTTCATGGTGGAAGTGGTTTAAGTCTTGGGGTAATCGAAGCGTTGAGAAAAACCAGACAAGATTTAACTTATTTAGAGTTGATCCATCGACTTGATAAGGACACTTCGGGTTGTCTTTTATTAGCTAAGAAAAGAAGTACTTTGAGAGCAATGCATGCACTGCTTGAGGCGCGTGAGGTGCAAAAAACTTATTGGACGTTATTAACTCATCGCTGGGAAGGCAAAAAACAAGTAATCGTCCGAGCCGCACTTGAAAAAAATACTTTAAAATCAGGTGAGCGTATTGTGTCTGTTAAAGAAGACGGCAAGGCATCTGAAACAGCATTTAAACTTCTTGAAAACTATCAGCAAGCATGTTGGGTTGAGGCTAGTCCTAAAACGGGTCGTACACACCAGATTCGTGTACATAGCGCACATTTAGGACACGTTATAGTTGGAGATAAAAAATATGGGGCACTTGCAGGAGAAGTAGAAGGGATAGATAATCAGCATCATCGCCTTTTTTTACATGCGCGATCCGTGCAATTTGAATTGAATGGCACGAAGCATTTGTTTCAGGCTGATGCAGATAACCATTTTTCTACCGCACTAAAACAATTACGTGCGAGGAGCGTAGTGAGCAATGAGCAATCCATATGATTTGGTAGTATTTGACTGGGAAGGTACTATTGCGGATACTTTAGGGATAGTGTTACATGTTGTTGCTACCGAAGCGAATGTGCTGGGATTTGGTGATTTTGATCCCCAGCAAGCGAGAAAATTTGTTGATTTAGGTTTGGTACAGGCTTTGAAGAAGACTTATCCTCATTTGACAGAACCACAACATCAACAATTATTACAATCGGTGCAATTGGCTATGCATTCTCGGTCTGCAGATGTATGCTTGATGCCTGGCGTACGTGAATTGATCTTTCAATTACATGATGCAGGGATAAATCTGGCAGTTGCAACGAACAAGGGGCATCAATCTTTGTTTCGAGCATTACAGGCAGCAGGTCTTGATAAGCTATTTAAAGTAACCCGTTCTGCGGGACAAGTACCTGCAAAACCTTGTCCACAAATGTTGGAAGAAATTATTGCCGAATATAGCGGAGCTGCTGCTACGACTTTGATGATAGGTGATTCACTTATCGATATGGAAATGGCAAAAAGTGTTAAAGTAACCGCCGTAGGAATAGACATTTATCATCAACAGGAAGAGGCCGCACTTAAGGCTGCTGGAGCACTGGCAGTTTTTGATGATTATAAACAAGTAGCGGATTTTTTAAATTTGTCATAATAGAGAGTGAACCACGTACAGCTTGTTGTAATGTGGTAAGGAACATAGACCTAGAGTCAGAATTCCCGGGTTATGCTTCGCTTCACCCAGGCTACATTTTTATTTTTGCGCTACTCATAGTACGGGAGTTTATTTAGTCATCTGTAAAGGGAGTATCAAACGTTGAGTACAATAACCAGTTTACCAAATTTATTAACTTTGCTGCGCATCGTGCTGATTCCAGTGTTTGTTGTCGTATTTTATTTACCATTTTCATTTGCGCATATGTTTGCCGCAAGTATCTTTGCTGCAGCAAGTTTTACCGATTGGTTAGATGGTTATTTGGCGCGTAGACTGAAGTTGATGTCTCCTTTTGGTGCTTTTCTTGATCCTGTTGCAGACAAATTATTGGTTTCTACAAGTTTGTTGTTGCTCGTGGGTGCTAAGGAAATTAATTACATTACTATTCCTGCTATTGTAATTGTTGGGCGTGAAATCGTTATTTCGGCCTTAAGGGAATGGATGGCTGAAATTGGTCGACGTGCGAGTGTGACCGTTGGATATGTGGGGAAGATAAAAACATTTTTACAAATGGTCGCCTTATTTTTATTGTTGGCATTTAATTCGTTAGATAATTGGGGTGGGATTTTCGGTTTTGTCCTGCTATATGTGGCCGCAATTTTAACTATTTGGTCGATGATTATTTATTTGGCGATTGCCTGGCCAGAATTAACGAAAAAAAATTAATTTTATTATTGACAGGGTGTTAAATTTCGGTAGAATCACACCCCGTAGAGACGCGGGAATAGCTCAGTTGGTAGAGCACAACCTTGCCAAGGTTGGGGTCGCGAGTTCGAGTCTCGTTTCCCGCTCCAAATTAAAGCGACAAAAAAAGTCGCTTTTTTTTTAGAGCAATAGACATAGACGTATTAGAAGTATAAATGAGGCTGTGTGGCAGAGTGGTCATGCAGCGGCCTGCAAAGCCGTGTACGCCGGTTCGATTCCGGCCTCAGCCTCCATAAATAGATTGCCCAGGTGGCGAAACAGGTAGACGCAAGGGACTTAAAATCCCTCGGACCAAAAGTCCGTGCCGGTTCGATTCCGGCCCTGGGCACCAATCACCAGTTATTCTGTAGCAAATAAGACTAACGCAAGAATCGCAAAAATCATTCCTAGGACATGTTTCACAGTTAACCCTTGCTTGAGAAATACAACGGACAATAATAGGGTAATCATAGGATACATGGATGTCACGAGTACCACAGGCATTGTAGGTCCATTGCGTAATGCCAAAATGAAAAAAATACAGGCAATTCCACTTGCTAAACCGTTCAATAATCCATATGTCCCTCCTTTGGGACAAAGATCCAATTTAAAATCAAGTAATACAAGGGCGATGAGCCCTGAAATTAATACACCAATGCTTGAATAAAACGTGATGGATAAAGGATTAATAAAGCTTGATGCTCTTGTACCCCAATACCCCCAGGCACCATAAAGACATAAAGCAATGAGTGAAGGAAAATACCAAGAGCTAGGATTCATACAAATTTACCTCACCTGACAACAGGCTTTACAAAGTGTCTATATAGGATAACCGGTAGCTTATTAAAATAATACTCCCAAAGTTATCTTTGTGACTATCCTGGGTACGATTTGCACGATAACCTGATGACATCGAAACCCATTTGGAGTCCCTGTATATGTTCGATAATTCGTTTGAAAAGTAGTCAAATAAGGCTGGGTTTAATAGCCTGAGGACATCTCAGGCGTTAACAGCGCAGCCTTCAGAATAATCTTGTATGATTGTCATATCTTGCTTTTAGCTAGAGGGAGCTACAGCAGCAGCTATTGATGGACTGGATTCATGCTCTAGTGATCTTTGTTTGTCTAACCAATCAACTAAGCGGCTGCGGTATGCTTTAAAAAACAAGGAAAAGCGATTGGATGAACGAATCTGGGCACTTTCACTGCTTTCAAACAATCTCGTTACTTCTTTTGATGTAGCTAATTTCAAATTTAAGGCAATTTTATCTGCATGAAAGGCGATGTCAGTCAGCGCACAATTTCTTAATTTGAAGGAGCCCTCAATAATTTCACCTCGTTCTCCTTCGATTATGAAATCAGTAAGCGTAAATGGATGTTTTGCGAAATAAGTACTGTTTTTACCATTCGATGCGATCAGTTCTTCTTTGGCGCCAGCTGCAACAAGCTCTATACATAAATCATCAAAGTGATAAAATCTTGCCCAGTGAAGTGCGGTCATCCCGTGATTGTCAGCCTGATTTACATCACAGTGTAACTCAAGCATTTTTTGCAAAATTTGCTTTGCAGCTTCTTTATCGGCCAGCTTACAAGCTAAAATCAAAGCGGTATTGCTAAAAGAGGTTGCTAAGAGCAGTTTCGAGTTTGCCATTCTCAGTGCATAGTTTAGGTTGTAATGATTTCGGTCAATAATGGCTTGATGTAATGGGGTATTGGCTGGTTCTATATCATCATAACTTTCCATGTCTCGACGAGAAAGTTGGCAAAATAGAGCTAGTTTTTCTAACGTTTCTTGGCGTGAGCTAACTGCTTTTATCTCATCTTGGTAGATATTGAAAAAAGTTTTAATAGTGTCCAAATTAGTTTCTAATAAGGGTAGGGTGCGTTTTAGAACACCGGGTAATAGTAAATCTTGGCTCTGTAGATAGCTTAGGAACAATTGCAGTTTATCTAATTCACTTTTATATTTTAATTTAGGGAGCATTGCTTCGATTATATCTTTTCGTAACAGATCAACTTGCTTCATGAATTTAAAAAAATTATCAAGGAGTTGTAGATCTTCTGCCGAGGGATACGCTGTACTTAATAATTCTGCTATTAAAGGAATCAAATCAGGAGGTAGTGTTTTACAGAGTCCAAATAGTTCAAAAATTAAATGCCAATCACTATGTTCTTCCGTATATTCCTGGTCACCCCTGCTCATCGTAAAGCGTAGTGGAGTGACCTTGGTTATTTGGGTATATCGTTCTAGCTTATTTTTTTTGGCTAATAAGCAGATGAGTTCATAAATTTTATCGTCGCCTGCAGAGGACATCCTAATTGCCTGAATCATTGCCTTGCGTGTTTCTGGAGTTGTATCACTAGCCACATATATTTGCAGGGCTCTCATAGGGTCAGAAAAACGTTTTGTTTTAATGAATGAAGCTAAGTGAAGAAAATCAGTGAACTGATCGAGTGCTACTCCTGCCGAGACGTTATGAAGCTCTACATCTATTGCTGCATCAACCTCATCAAAACGCACGTCGGGTGAGTTAATTAAGGCAGTAAGCTTATCACTAAGAATGATTTTTTTTACCTGCAATTGTGATGATGCCATAAGATTCCCTCCAATTAGATTAGTTTGATGAATCAGTCTACGTTAAATAAATTTAATTTACAATTTGTAAAATTAATGGCTTAAAAAAATCTTATGTGCGACTAAATATCCACAAATTTTGTGGATAACTATGTGGGTTATCTGATGACGAAACAATAAAATAGCAGAACCAGCTATAGGGTATATCTCTTAGGGGATTTTTTCTCTACAATAAGACTTTAACCAAAAATCAAAGCAAATATGTATAAACCATTAGCCCTTTTTATGGGCTTACGCTATACGCGTTCTCGAAAAAAGAATCATTTTGTTTCTTTTATATCTCTGAGCTCTATGCTTGGTATTGGCATAGGAGTGATGGTTCTGGTTACTGTTTTATCAGTAATGAATGGATTTGATGAACAGATACATAACCGTTTTTTTGGTATGGCCCCTGAAATTACGGTTTCTGGACCCAATGAGCGACTCGATAATTGGTCTGAAGTAGCTAAAAAAATTCAAACGGTTCCTGAAATTAAAGCATTATCTCCTTATGTCGGTGGGCAAGGATTAATGGTGCACGAAGGACAGGTTTTACCTATTGTCTTAACGGGCGTATTGCCTGAGCAAGAAGAAAAGATGAGTCACTTGCAAGATAAATTGTTGGCAGGAAATCTCAATAATTTAAAAGATTTTGGCATAATCCTAGGTAAAGGCCTTGCAGACAATATGGGGACGATGATTGGGGATAAGGTTACAGTGATGATTCCTCAGGCAACGGTGACTCCTGCGGGAATGATTCCGCGTTTTAAGCGATTTACAGTAGTAGGTGTTTTCTCTGCTGGAACTGGATTTAATTTTGATACAAAGCTGGCTTTTATCAATATGGGGGATGCCCAAAAGTTATTGCAAATGGGGGATGATGTCACCGGCATCAAAATGAAAATAGATAATGTGTACCAAGCTCCTGAACTGTCTGTTCGCTTGTCTCAATTGTTAGGTGGAGAATACCAGGTTGGTAATTGGACGCAGCAGTATGGTGCGTTTTTCCAGGCGGTCAAAATGGAAAAAACGATGATGTTTATGATCTTATTGCTCATTATCGCGGTAGCTGCGTTTAATCTGGTCTCCTCTTTGGTGATGGTTGTTAATGACAAACAAGCAGAAATTGCAATTCTACGAACGATTGGCGCAACCCCTTCTACCATATTATGGACGTTCATTGTTCAAGGTATGATGGTCGGAATTGTGGGGACGTTTTTTGGTTTGCTTGCTGGATTAGTATTGGCTGAAAATGCGACCACAATCGTGAATCATCTGCAAGCCTGGTTTCATTTTAAAGTCTTGTCATCGAGTATTTATTTTGTTGATTATTTACCTTCTAAGATTATGTTGAGTGATCTATGGAAAGTTTGTGTTATGGCCTTATTAATGAGCTTTTTTGCAACCATTTATCCTGCCTGGCGCGCCTCAAAAACAGTGATTGCGGAGGCTTTGCATTATGAGTGATATTATTTTACATGCGACAAAACTGTGTAAATCCTACAATGATGGAGCCTCTAAGGTTGATGTTTTACGAGGTGTCGATTTGTCCATCGCGAAAGGTGAGCGTTTGGCAATTATCGGTCCTTCGGGCTCTGGGAAAAGCACTTTATTGCATCTAATGGGCGGGTTGGATAAGCCAACAAGTGGCGAGGTATTAATTAAGGATGTGAATTGGCAGAAAGTAAATGAAAAGCAACGTTGTCGATTACGCAATCAAGGCTTGGGATTTATCTATCAGTTCCATCACCTGTTACCGGAATTTACCGCGCTTGAAAATGTTTCTATGCCACTACTGCTAGCCAAAATCTCAGTAATGGATGCCATGGCAGAAGCAAGTAAAATACTGGATGATGTTGGCCTGAAAGAGAGAAAAACACATAAGCCCGCCCAGCTTTCCGGAGGAGAGCGCCAACGGGTTGCTATCGCTCGAGCATTGGTACATCAACCATACTGCGTATTGGCAGATGAGCCAACAGGTAATCTCGATCAAACAACTGCAACAAAAGTATTTAATTTAATGTTGGAGTTGAATCGAAAAATGAATACAGCTTTGGTCATTGTAACTCATGATCAACAGCTGGCAAAACAAATGGACCGTGTTTTAGTACTGGGCGAGGGTATTTTGTCCGAATTTAAATAAGCTTGTATCAACAGAGACTCTCTGAGCTATTGTTTTTGCAGGTAAGAGTGATCTATAGAGGAGTGAATAAAAGAATGCCTAAAGGTAAGGGGAGTAGTGCCCAAGCAACCCAGCTTGCGAAAAGTTTTTTAGATGGGCTTAGAAAGAATAAAGAAGCTTATGATTTGGTAGATATGGGGGTAAATCCATATCGATTTTTGAAAAATACAGTGGCTCCTCAAGTATTAGCACCTATTGCTGAAGACGATGCAGAAGAGAAAGCCGGAGTAAGTGGTCCTGGTTTGTAGATTGTAGCCAGGCTGAAGGCCTTAGCCGTAACCTGGGTTTCGCTGAGCGCTACCCAGGCTATTAAGAAATCTTTAGTAGTCTGCATGCCCTGGTGTACGTGGGAAAGGAATTACATCGCGTACGTTGGCTAAGCCAGTAACATAACTCACCAAACGTTCAAAGCCCAAACCAAATCCTGCATGGGGTACAGTACCATAACGACGTAGATCGCGATACCATTGATAGCTTTCTTTGCTTAGATTGCATTCTTCGATACGCTTATCCAGAATGTCGAGACGTTCTTCACGTTGACTACCTCCGATGATTTCACCAATTCCAGGTGCTAAAACATCCATCGCCGCAACGGTTTTTTCATCATCATTGAGGCGCATATAAAACCCTTTGATTTCCTGGGGATAGTTAGTCAGAATCACCGGTTTTTTGCAGTGAACTTCTGCCAAATAACGCTCATGTTCCGATTGCAAATCCAAACCCCAACTAACTGGGAATTCAAATGACTGTCCACACTGTTCCAAAATTTTAATGGCATCAGTATATGTCATAATTTCAAAATCAGAGTCAGCGACGTGTTCCAGTCGTTCAATACATCCTGGTGCAACAAATTGATTAAAAAATTCCATATCATCAGCACGTTCTTCGAGAACTGCTTTACATAAATAACGCAACATCTTTTGACTTAAATCGCAAATATCTTGCAACGTGGCAAAAGCGACTTCGGGCTCAATCATCCAGAACTCAGCTAAGTGTCGGCTTGTATTTGAGTTTTCAGCACGGAAAGTGGGTCCAAAAGTATATACTTTGGACATCGCCATGCAATAAGCCTCAAGATTTAATTGTCCTGAAACCGTAAGGAATGTTTCTTTACCAAAAAAGTCTTTATTGAAATCGATTTGGCCGTATTCGTTTTTAGGAGTATTTAAGAGGTCTAAAGTGGACACGCGAAACATTTCACCCGCACCTTCGCAATCACTGGAAGTAATAATGGGGGTATGGATCCAAAAGAACCCTTGTTCGTGGAAAAAGCGATGGATGGCTTGTGATAAACAATGACGAATCCGTGTAACAGCGCTAATCGTATTCGTACGAGGACGTAGATGAGCTACCTCGCGTAGAAACTCCAGAGTGTGTCGTTTTGCTTGAATAGGGTAAGTATCTGGATTATCTACCCAGCCTACAATTTGAATAGACTCCGCCTGAATTTCAAACGATTGGCCTTTACCTTGAGAGGCTACTAATTTGCCTGAGGCAATTATCGAACAGCCTGCAGTCAGTTTACTGACTTCAGTGGTGTAATTGTCCAAATTGTCTGTAGCTACGATTTGAATGGGAGCAAAACAAGAACCATCATGCAGGCTAATAAAAGACAAACCTGCTTTGGAATCACGTCGAGTCTTAACCCAGCCTCTCACTGTGACGTGTTTATCAATGTTGATTTCACCATCTAAACACTGCTTTATGGTAAAAACTTCACTCATTTTTTTACTCCTCGCTCTGAGTATACTTTGTACAGTCGCTGAGCACTGTTTTAGTGCATTTAAATTCCATCAGTCCTAGGACGCTTGTTGAAACAATGCATACGTATTGTGTTACATCAAGCATGTTCCGATTGAAGGATTTATCTGGTTAGCGAAACGGGGTAATGCCAATCCCAATTTGTGACTTCACGAAGTATAGATACCTTTAACTAAAAATGAGATGATACACCGGGGTTATCAGCATTTCTACTATATTAGTGCTAAAACACATTGATTTTCTCGCTTTATTAGGGTAATCCCAAACAAGAATGAAAGTGCTTCAGTATAATCATTGAGGAAAGATTATGTTGCAAAAAATGTTCTGTATCTCATTGTTTTTTTGTTCTTTGGGGGCGGCAGCAGATGATACGGTATTAAAATTATTCAGGCCTTATGGTGATATAACGAATCAAGTGGTTCCACAAGTGAAAAAAACACTCATGGGAGAATGTTATTCTCAATCCCAATTAATTGAACGGGAAGATGCTTGGCGTTGCCTTGCAGGCGGCAAAACGTATGATCCTTGTTTTGTTAAGGCCGGTCCAAACAGGACGGAGGCTTTATGTCCTCAATCTCCTTGGCGCGGAGACAGCGTGTTGATTATGGTGAAAGAACCTTTGAATAATGAGCAAAACAAAACATTAGATATGTCACGCGCTTATCCTTGGGGCATCGAATTAACTAATGGCGAACGATGTAAAGCGATTAATTCAGGAAAAATTTATGATCAAATGCCAGTGCGCTATAGATGCAGCAATAAAAATTATCTGATTGGTCATTTACAGCGATGCAAAACTGTGTGGAGCATGCTTGAGAAAACGCCAAAAGGTGTTGTGACTGTCGAATTAAAGAAGGCATGGTTTTAAATAAATTTATTACCATAAACTTTGTAGCCTGGGTTCCGCTGCGCGTCACCCAGGTTTCAACCAATACCTATTGAACCTCGGGAATTGCCTTTTGAAATGGTTCCAGAGTCAAACAATGGGTGTTGATTTCATTGATAAGCGGATAGTTATCCATAGCAAAATGAAAACGGTTTGCATTATAGACTTGAGGTATAAGGCAGAGATCAGCCAATGTCACTGTGTCACCAAAACAAAAAAGTTGTCGACGTTTAATATGTTGTAGCTTCGCTTCAAAAGCATCAAATCCTGCTTTAAGCCAATGATGATACCATTCCGTAACTTGTGATTCGCTGGCTTGAAATTGTTCTTTTAAGCGGTTTAAAACCCTTAAATTATTTAAAGGATGCATATCACAGGCAACAATTAAGGCAAAAGATTTTATGGTCGCCTTATCCCACGGGTCTTGTGGTAATAACGGAGGATTAGGGTAGGTTTCATCCAGATAGTCAATTATGGCAAGTGATTGACTAATCACTTGTCCATTGACTTCTAAGCTGGGAACTAATTGTTGGGGATTGATCGCTTGATACTCTGGACTATGCTGTTCTCCACCATGATTCACTAGATGAATGTTCATTGTCTCATAAGCAATATTTTTTAAGTTCAGAGCAATTCGGACACGATAACATGCTGTTGAGCGAAAATAATCATATAGTTTCATTATTTATACCTGCTTCACCACTTGATCGATGGCCCCAAACAGACTTCGGCCTTGTTTATCACGCATTTCAATACGAATTCTGTCACCAAAACGCATAAAAGATGTTTTTGCTTGACCTTGCTCTATGATTTCCAGCATTCGTTTTTCGGCAATACACGATGAACCTTTGCTGCGATCAAGATTTGAGACTGTACCTGAACCAATAATAGTTCCTGCACGAAGGACTCTGGTTTTGGCTGCATGTTCAATTAGTTTTGCGAAGGAAAACGTCATATCAATTCCTGCATTGGGCTGGCCAAATAATTGCTCATTCAGATGACTTAATAAAGGCAAATGCACTCGTTGCCCATCCCAATCAGGGCCTAGTTCATCAGGAGTGATGGCAACTGGAGAAAAGCTGCTGGAGGGCTTGGATTGAAAAAAACCAAAGCCTTTTGCGAGCTCATTTGGTATTAAATTACGTAATGAGACATCATTGACCAGCATCAGAAGTTTAATATGTTGTCCTGCATTGTCCTGACTTATGCCCATAGGAACATCATCAGTAATGATTGCAACTTCTGCTTCAAAATCGATGCCATATGCCTCATCTGCCATCAATATGGGGTCTCTAGGTCCCAAAAATGAATCAGAACCACCTTGATACATTAAGGGATCAGTCCAAAAATTCTCTGGCAATTCCGCACCACGCGCCTTACGCACCAGCTCGACATGATTCACATAAGCGCTGCCATCTGCCCATTGATAGGCGCGAGGAAGAGGTGAGTCACATTGTTGTGGATCAAAACTAAAGGCATTTTCTAAATGTCCTTCATTAAGTTGTTGAGACACTTTTTGCAATTGTTCTTCTACTACATCCCAATGATCTAAAGCATATTGTAAGTTGGGTGCGATTTGAGGTACTCGTACGGCAAGAGTTAATGTTTGATTGACCACACATAACTCTCCGTCGCGTGATGATGCTGATTTTAAACTGGCAAGTTTCATAAGCTCCTCGTTTAGTTGTAGCCTGGGTGTTTTGTAGCCTGGGTGAAGCTGAAGCCGTAACCCGGGTTATGGGCGTGTATTTTTGATCCGAACCCCTGGGTTCAGCTGCGCTTCACCCAGGCTACAATGATATTTTTTTAAGCTGATTTTTCTTTCAAGGTGCCACGTTTGATTTGATCTCGCTCAATGGCTTCAAATAATGCTTGAAAGTTACCCTCACCGAATCCTTGATTTCCTTTACGTTGGATAATTTCAAAAAACACAGGGCCAAAAATATTTTCAGTAAAGATTTGCAGCAATAAACCATGTTTTGGATCGACGTCACCATCAATCAATATTTTCTCTTCTTGTAGTTGCTGAACTTGCTCTTGATGCCAAGGAAGGCGATCATGCAGCATTTCATAGTACGTATCTGGAACATCAAGGAATTTAACGCTTTGTTCTCTTAATGTATGCACTGTATGGTAAATGTTGTTAGTAGTTAATGCGATATGCTGGATGCCTTCACCTTTGTATTCATGTAAAAACTCTTCAATTTGAGATAAATCATCTTTGGATTCATTCAAGGGGATTTTAATTTTTCCGCAAGGGCTGCCTAGAGCACGACTTAATAAGCCCGTCATTTTTCCTTTAATGTTAAAATAACGAATTTCCTGGAAGTTAAAAATAGACTCATAAAACTGAGCCCATTTATCCATGTTGCCACGAAATACGTTATGGGTTAAATGATCAATAAGTACTAAGCCATTTCCTTCTATTTTTTTATTGGGTTGATGCTCCCAATGAGCAGAGAAGGGTTGGTGTTGATCGTCAACAAAATAAATAACACTACCACCTATGGCTTGGATACCCAGTAAACCATGATGTGCATGTGAGCAATCTTCAAATGCACTGGCTCCGTGCTGAAGTGCATATTCGAAAGCGGCTTGGGCATTTTTCACTTTAAATCCCATGGCACAAGCACCCGCGCCATGAGTTTTGGCATGTTCTTCTGCTTGGCAATTTGTTGTTGCATTAACTATAAATTGAATCTGGCCTTGCTGGAATAAAGTGATGTCTTGATTTTTATGATGCGCAACAGCTTGGAAACCCATGTCTATGAACTGTTGATGCAGACGTTTTTTATCTGGGCCTGAAAACTCTAAGAAAGCAAAACCATCTAGTCCACAAGGGTTGTTGTTTGTTTGCATTGTTGATTACTCCTTTAAAATGATTCAGTACTTATAAAAAACCTTCCTCTACAAGAAATGGCAGAAAGCAAGGTCAGTAATCTGGGTGAAGTGCAGCGGAACCCAGGGTTAAAGACACGAAGGCCAACAACTTAAACCAGGGTTACGGTTTCGCTTTCATCCAGGCTACAAGATACTTAGGCATACAGTATGCGCTAAGATGGTTGTACTAAAAATAATCCATCAGCTATTGGCAATAAACTAATAAACACGCGTTGATCATTTTTAATCAAATCGTTAAGTTTTTTTATTTCTCTGGTTTGTCCACCTGTTTCATTTTTATCAATTACTTTACCATCCCAAAAAATATTATCTATAGCGATTAATCCTTTTGGTTGAATTAGTTTTAATGCCAATTCATAGTAATGCACATAATTGGTTTTATCGGCATCAATAAAAATGAAATCGAATTTTTGCTCCCAACCTTCGGCGATGAGTGCATGTAAGCTATCTAAGGCACGGCCGAGTCTTAATTCGATTTTATGGTCTTGCTGTGCTTCCTGCCAGAAGGGATGTGCTTTGCTCGTCCACTCGGAGCTGATGTCACAAGTGATGAGCTTGCCATCATCCGGCAAAACTAAAGACATGGCTAAAGCACTATAGCCAGTAAATGTTCCCAGCTCCAAAACATTTTTTGCACCGATAAGGCGCAGAAGTAATTGCATAAATTGAGCTTGTTCCGGCGCAACTTGCATGTTCGCCAGGTCCATAGTCGACGTCACCTTACGTAAACCAGTTAGAGATGGATGCTCACGCAAAGATTTGTCCAGCATGTATTCATAAAGTTCGGGGGTTAGGCTTAAATGTTTCATAGATTCCTAAAGTTCTGCTATTTTGGCTAAAGTGGCACGAATTTTATGTTTTCTGATACCGCACATACTAGTCCGTCATCCCTCGTTATACTCGGGATGACGCCTTAACAACCCTAAGATAATTTTTCTTTTGCTAAATTATCTGCAATTTCACTTGTAGGTAAGTTTTCTTGAGCGGAGCGCGCAAAAATTTCAGTCAAATGAGTATAAATTGCATCGATTTGTTCGTTAATTTTTTCTTCAGGAGTATGTAGATACTTAGATGCTGCAAAAATTAATCCTCCAGCATTAATGACGTAATCTACTGCAAATAAAATACCTTTATCATGTAATTTATTACCATGATAAGTATGCGCTAATTGGTTATTTGCCGCACCTGCAACAATGGTTGTTTGCAATTGAGAAATGGTGATGTCATTGATAATTGCGCCTAAAGCACATGGAGCAAAAACGTCGCAGGGAACTTTATGAATTTGATCCGTACTTACCGCTTTAGCACCTAATTCGGTCACAGCACGTTCTACCGCAGCCGGAGAAACATCGGCAACAGTCAATGTCGCACCTAACTCATGCAAATGTCTGGCAAGCAAAAATCCAACATGGCCTAAACCTTGGATGGCCACATGAACTCCATTTAGACTTTCTTTTCCTAGTTTAAAAGCCACTGCAGCTTGAATACCACGTAGAATACCTCTGGCAGTAGAAGGTGATGGGTCACCATCGTATTTGGATAAACTGGCTACATAGGGGGTATGTTCTGCAATAATGTCCATATCTGGTAATTCGGTGCCACTATCAAGAGCAGTAATGTAGCGACCATTTAATTCATTAACAAATCGACCAAACTGGTGCATGTATTGGGCACGATCAAATGAGCCTTTGGGTTTTATAATTACAGATTTGCCGCCTCCCAATGGCAAGTTGACCGATGCCGCTTTAAAGCTCATTCCTCGGGCAAGACGCATTGCATCTTGAATCGCTGCATAAGTATTTGGATACTCAATGAAACGGCAACCACCTAAAGCAGGGCCTAATTTGGTATTGTGGATGGCAATGATTGCTTTCATTCCAGTTGCTGGGTCTACTTTGAAGTGCAAGTCACCAAAACCGTGAGAGAGAGCGTAATCGAGGAAATCATCATCGGTTATTATTTGGTTAGTATTTGATATATTGTCCACAGAAATCATTATTTATGCTCCTCTTTTGCAAATATTTTTGCAGAAGTTATATTCCTATTTTTTGATTAAATCAATGGTATATACCCAAGAAACTCCAAAATGCTATTTTTAGCAAGTCGTCTAAAACCAGCATTTTGGCGTTTCTTGGGTATAGTGAATAATTTGGTATCTGAAGGCATGCTGGTATACACTAATTTGTTTATTCATCAAAAATCGGAGAGGGTTATGCGCCAAATAGCTGTCAGAATACTGGCTTTAATGGTTATCACATCGTTCGCTTTTGCTGAAGGCGTCTTACCACCTCCACCACAGCCGCAGTTAGTTCTTGATAAAATTGATTTCCAACTTTCAGCAAAACAATGGGTCACAACACAAACTGCTTTACTAGGAGTTAATATTAATGTGACGTTAACCAGTGCTGACTTGGTAAAAGCGCGTGCTGACATCATTGAGCGATTAAATAAAGTTGCGAAAGGAGATTGGCACCTAATCGAGTTTGATCGCTCTCAGGACAATTCTGGACTTGAGAAGCTTTATGTGCAAGCACAAGCGCGAGTCAACCAGGAGGCGTTAACTGATATTTATAAAAATGCCAAAGAGGTCAGTTTGCCTGGTGCTAAATATGAGATATCCAGTGTGGATTTTAAACCAAGTTTTGATGAAACTCAGAATGTTTTAGGTGAAATTCGCCAACGGTTATATCAGCAGGTGAATGATGAGCTCGCCCGTATTAATAAGGCTTATCCAGGACAAAATTATAGCTTAAGCAACTTGACGTTTATGGAAGGCTCTAATCCGTCTCAGCCACGACCTTTGCAAGCAAAGGTGATGAACACGATGATGGCTGGTGAAGCAGCAGCTGCAGCGCCCGCATTAACAGTAAGTAATGAGTTGATATTGACTGCAATCGTTGAGGTAGCCTCAAATCGTAAGCAAAATATTATGAAGTAGGTTGCTCAATAAGTTAAAAATCTCCCTCATCCGCCCTAATGGATACCTCTACCCCAAGGGGCGAAGGGAGATTTACTTCCTGGCAGTTTGTAGCCTGGGTGCAGCCTAGTGTTATAATTTCACTTTCACCCACATTTTATAAAAGGGGAATGAATTTTGTTGGTTGTTGAAAAAATTATTGGACATCGAGGAGCTGCAGCTTATGCTCCTGAGAATACATTAGCTTCATTCGACAAGGCGTTGGCTTTAGGATGTCATTTCATTGAGTTTGATGTCATGTGCAGTGTTGATGGAGAACCTTTCGTTATTCATGATGATAATTTAAAGAGAACAACAAATGGACGTGGTGATGTAGGCAAGGTTGAGTCTGCTTATGTGCAATCTTTGGACGCAGGCTCTTGGTTTTCACGACAATTTAAAGGCGAGCGTATTCCTCATTTTAAAGAGGCATTGAAGTGGCTGTCTTTTTCGGGTGTACAAGCAAATATAGAAATTAAACCCTATCCTGGTACTGCAGAACAAACGGCAGTAGCCGTGATGAGCCACATTCAACGTTATTGGCCACAGGGAAAAGATTTGCCCTTGGTTTCTAGCTTTTCTTGGGATGCTTTGGTTTTATGTCGCAGTATTGCTCCGGAAATGCCATTGGGTTTACTTCTGCATGCTTGGGATGAACAATGGTTACAAAAAGCCAAGCAATTAGAATGTTTTTCAATTCATTTTAATCGCAGAGTTTTAACAGAAGAGCGTGCTAAAGCAATTAAAGCAGCAGGTTATGTTCTCTGTGCATATACGGTGAATCGCAGACGCTTGGCTAATAAGCTATTTGCTTGGGGTGTTGATGCGATTTTTAGTGATTATCCAGACTTATTGGCATGAAAAAATTAATTCTTCTTTTAGTCGGCATCTTCTTTACTCTATCAGCCCATGCAAAACCGGTTGAACTGCTGTTGTGGCATGGAATGGCTGGACATTTGGGTGATGAAGTTCGCCTACTTGCCGATGATTTTAACCGAAGTCAAAATGAATACATAATTAAACCCGTTTATAAGGGCCATTATGTAGAGACATTAACGAGCTTTGCCGCTGCATTCAAAGCACATCATCCACCTGCCATGGTACAGGTTTTTGAAGTGGGAAATGCCATTATGGAGTCGCCTAAGGGCGTAATCAAACCAGTAGATGAGCTGATGCAAGAGCAAGGAATAAGCTTGCCTAAAGAAGATTTTATTCAATCTATTCGTGAGTTTTATAGTAAAGATGGGCAATTAATGGCTTTACCTTTTAATCTTTCGGTTGCAACCTTGTATTACAATCAAGATATTCTTGCCAAGGTAGGTTACTCCCAAGTGAATTTCCCACGCACTTGGTCTGAGATGGAAGTATTGGCAGAGAAGTTAAAAAAAGCAGGCTATGATTGTACTTATACAACCGCGTACCCAGGTTGGGTGCTTTTTGAATCCTTTTTAGCAATTCATGGATTGCCATTAACTCAAGAAAATCCCGCACGCGCTGTGTTTAATACCCCGCAATTAGGCAGTCATTTTAAGCGTTTAAAACGGTGGCATACATTGCATTATTTTCGCTATGCAGGAAGGGTAGATGATGCCACTATTTTATTTACCAGTGGTGTTTGCCCTTTGTTGAGCCAATCATCTGGTGCTTATAATAGTTTGTCCGCTTTAGTTCCTTTCCGGTTAGGAATTTCCAGCATGCCTTTGGATACAAAAGTGAGTAAGATACGACATGCAAATGTTGCTGGCGGTGCAGCATTATGGGCCGTAGCGGGACAGACCAAGGAACAGTATAAAGGAATCGCTCAATTTTTTGCATTTATCGTGAAACCCGAGACCCAAAAGCATTGGCATGAGCATACAGGTTATGTCCCCATAGGTTTACAAGGTATCTATGCTAATATTTTGCGAAGCAGTCATCATCCAACTTTATTGATGGCGCGTACGGATTTAGCCGGGGACTTGCAGGAAAAACCGTTACCACGTTTTGGTCCGCAAAATCAGATTCGCGGTATTAACGATGAGGTTTTGGAAGCGATGTTTGCAGGTTTTCTAAGCCCAAGTGAGGCGTTACGAGAATCCTCAGTACGTACCAATCATGTATTGTCACGTTTTGTGAGAAATACGACAGGACCATAATGATAAGAATATCGAAGATACTTTGTATTGTAGCACTTGCTTTTTACTGTTTTCTTGTTGTCTTAGGTAATATTACCGATTATAAGGCGAACTATGTTCTGGTAGAACATACATTGGCGATGACGGACATCTTTGCGGACTCGCGAATTGGTTATCGCGCAATTTTCAATCCTATAGTGCAGCACACAATCTATCTTATGATCATTGGCTTAGAAATCCTAACCATGGTGCTTTGTGCTGCAGGCGCTTGGAAGTTATTTAAAGTGCGGCATGAAAGTGCATTGATTTTTAATGGAGCTAAAAATTGGGCGGTAGCCGGCCTCACATTAGGCTTTTTAACTTGGCAAGTGGTTTTTATGTCTATAGCAGGTGAGTGGTTTGGTCTATGGATGTCTTCATTGTTTAGAGGGGCTCTAACAACGGCTTTTCATCTATTTATTACTTTTTTAGTTCTTCTAATCTACTTGGTTATTAAGGATGAGTGAATACTTGTGAATGGTGTTGGATTAAATTTGTAGCAGAAATCCAGTTCGTAGAAATAAAAAACCTCCGCCTAGGCGGAGGTTTTAATGAAGTACAACTTAAAGCTATTTAAACTTGGAATTGTCTGTTGAGCTCTTGCATTTGTTCTAACAATCGAGCTTCTTGCTCTTTCAGTTTACTCAACTGCATAGTCCCTTCTTGGATAGCTTGCTTCAGTTCAACTATAGATTTTTCTAGTTGTTCTACTTCCTCTCCAAGTTCCTGAATAGTTTGCTTGACAACGGTTGTTGACGTTTCGAGCTCTGCTTGTTTAAGTTTTATTTTAACCCACGTTAAAAACAGAACCGGATTGCGAGCATATTCAGTTGGAAGTTGGGCGCCTTTTTTTCTTCCTGGTACAATTTCTAATTCCTTTTCAAGCCTATCAAGTTCCCTAAGAATAGATTCTGATTCACTAGCACCTACTTCGGCAACTTTAGCCTGAAGTTCTTTTTTCGTACTCTTGTTTTTTTCTTTGTCCTTTAATAGGCCATCGAGTACTTCCAGTTTTTGAGAAAGCTCCACAATCTTTTGATGTAAAGGGACACTTTGTTGGAACAAGGTAAAAGTTTGGAACCCTCTTATTACACTTTGCAGTGTAACAATCGCTTTCGCCTCTTTTTTTGCTTGTTCCTCTCGATTCAGCATCACTTCTCTTGTTTTTGCGGCTGAATCTTTAGGATCAATGATATCATCTACAGTAAGAACGAGACCTTTATCTTGATATCGCTTATCAATGTATTGTTGAGCACGAGCTGAAACATCTTTATTTCGTACGCAACGTCCAGTTGCCTGAGGTCCTGACAGTATTCCGTTAATCGCATTGATATTCGACTCAACAACTGGCGAATGACTATTGATAACTTGCACATTTAAGATATCTCGAATACTCACACCTGTAGCAATTACTTCATCTGCAACAATATGTGTTCTCAGACCAACTTCAATTTGCGCAAGCTGCTCGTCGATTATAGACTGTTTCGTCTTCATATCAATTGCACTGGCATAACCTTCAGTTGCTTTTAAGGCAACTAAATCAACAGGAGTAGCATGAGTTACCACATCAGAAATAGGATTTGACGTTTTGATCTTAGCTACCATTGCTTCTGCTCTGTCCAAAATTAATTTAACCATTGCTTCTTTTTGCGCAGTAGGCAATTTGGAAATAGGTGGTCCTAATTTCGTCAAAGCTGTATTTAATTTTATCCTATCTGCGTCTTCACAGGCTTTAAGCTTGCTTAAAAACGGAGGAGGTATCTCACCATCTTTTGTTTTGTATTTCTTGATATGCTCATCGCATTCTTTTAAATATTCATCAAGCTTGTGAGATCTGTCTTTCTCAGCAATATCAGTGAACTTTTCATTAAAGATAAGTGCAAGAGCAAAGCTATTGACCGTTCTTTGAATGTCTTTTTGTTGTTCAATATCGATATCATTTTTTAAATTCACTGCACGTAAAGGAACTTGTCTACGTAATTCCAGTTCATCGACAGCACCAAATTTTTTGGCCAATTGCACTCTTGCTTGAGATTCAGACTCTTTGCGGAGCTCTGCTACTTTCCCTTGATATTTTTCCAGGGTAGGTCTATCTCCATTCGCAAGCTTCTGATAGGTTTCAGCTAATTTCTCACGAGTTGCTTGGTCATCAGAAAAACCCATGTTGCGTTGAGCACGAATGCGGTTCAACTCTAAAGCTTGTTCAATGGCTTGTTGTTGCGCCACAGCGTCTTCAATTCCCATTGTCGCTTTTTTAATTTGTGCTTTTAATTCGACCGGATCAACATAACCAACCATTCCCTCTTGGAGATAATAATCATCAAAGTAATGAATCACTGCTTGATCAATCAAATCTTTTTCTTCTAAATAAGCTACTTCAGGCTTAATCGGACGAATTGTTCCTAACTCAATTGCAGCACCAAGACTTAAATCATCTAAAGGCGTACCAGTAAAGAGATCATACAATTTCGAAGTTGGTGTCGCTGTTAATGCTAGAATTGAATTGCGAGCTTTCAATCTTTGCAAAATTTGTGTATCTTCTTCAGTAAATGTATGGCGATGGCTTTCATCAATTAACACCATTGAATCTTTTATTTCGCCAGCGATGATCTTGAATAATGGATGTTCCGCCTGCAAAACAACTTGATCAAAATGCTCAGTACCTGCAATTACTTTGGCAAAATATGCTCTAATTTTTTGTTTGTCTTCCTCTTCCATGTCACTTAAATCGTCCTTCAAACCGTCCCAATCCACATCAACGTTGGGTTTAATCGTTTCCAAAGTAAATACGGTAGGAACATGTGTGCTGCCTCCGACCTTACCTGCACCTAACATTTTTTGGGTTTCAGATGATTGCTGATCAACTAGTGTCTTATCAGGAACAATCATGACCGTGCGCCCAACTGCCTGTGCAATACCTGCCATTACAATACTTTTGCCTGAACCTGTTCCCATGACGGCAAGACGTTGTTCTTTTCCTGCGGCCAAGCTATCAGAAAATTTGGCTAATATTTCATTTTGATATGCATGAGGAACAAACGATTTAGTATCAACAGCTAAACCTTTCTTAGTTACTGCGTGAAGATCACCTACTCTATCATAGGTTAATTTAACAGTGGCGGAATGGTCATGATCGAAGAATAATTTACCTCTGCTCACTTCTGCATCTAATTTGCTGGTTATTTTAACCGTGTATTCTTGTTGCTCGTCTTTGATACCATCGTAAGTAAAATCTACTGTATATACAGCACCACCAATTGTAATCGCAGCTTCAAGATGTAACTTTTCGTCTGCTTTCTTAGTCCATTGGCTTCTTTCTTCTCCGGGCTTGCCTGCTTTTGCCAAAATTGCTTTGACAACATTTCCAATCTTAGGATCCTTTTTTGAGTTTTCTACAGCAATAATCTCTTTTGCTGAACCTACTGTAACCACTGCTCCGTTGGTTACAACTTCTTTTAATAAATGAACTGCTGCAACTGTGTCTGTGTAATCCCTAAGATCTGCAATCTGTTTTCTAACAATTTCGCTGTTGGCGCCCATAAGAATCTCCCCATAGAATATTTTTTAAATATAAAAATATAATCAAGGTCCTTATAAATTATATTTAGAAACATAGGTGATTATCGAACCTAATGTTTTCCGATTATACATAATTAATATTAAGCAACCATTAAGTACTTTTATTGTTTAATTGGATAACCTAGTACACAGCTTACTTAATGTTGGCAATTATACAAAAAGAATATTAAGTGACTATTAAGCGTCTTTATTGAATGTAAATTGATCACTTTGTGGTGTGAGTGTTGCAGGTAGCTAGATAAATAGGGTATAGGACTATGCTTCTGACAGCGGGCCATTGTCGTTATTTCTTCATATAGGGTATTTAAAATATATTTATTTGATAATATTTTGACCTTGGTGCCCCTTTTGATGATAAAATCAGAAATAATAGATAAAGATTTTTTATAGCTGTCAAACGACACAGGATAGTGAGGCGGTATATGGCATATATTAAGTTTAATCAAGTAACTGAAGCGAGAAGTAAAATCATGGCACGCTTAAGTCAATTAGGTTTAGAGCCTGATGAAGACATGATGCACACTCTTGAAGCGAATCCTCAATATCTGAATCGATTGACTTCTTTATTCAAGGCATTAAAAAAATATAATATTGCGCTTAATGATAAACTCCATAAGACTATTGCAAGTAACGCTGCTAATGCGGGCTATGTGGTTCATCTATTAGAGTTTATGCATGAAGCTGGCATTGACACTGCAATTATTGCACCCGAGGTTTTGTTTCAAGTTGCAAAGTCAGAAACCACTCTCATTCATGGGATTCGTCAACTTATCGCTCATAATGCAATTGGTACAGCCAATTTAAAACTAATGTTTTCTTATCCTGAGCAATCGTACTTACTTGCTGATTTAATCATTAACTTTCAAGCACATGCTTATCCTACTGAAAAAATAGTTGAAAAGCTGGGTAAATTTCATTCAAAAAAAATGAATACAGTGATTGAGTTGCTTACTCTACTTTTAAATAAAAATCTCTATTACAGCGAATGTTTGGACATTTTTTTAGCTCAGCAAGAGCATATAAGTAATATTTATGAGGGAGCGAAAAAGCTTGCCGTAGAAAATAAGTTGGCAGCAAGTTATTTAGATACCATCGGAAAAGCGCCAAAAAATGCCAATATTCTCGCTAATATTATTTTGCTACTACATAGCACCTCACTCATTGATTATAAAAAAACAGAGGATCTTTTAATTGCAAGTAGATTGGGAGCTGGCGCGTTTCATTTGTTGATGCACTTGCAGCAAGCAGGTATCTTAGATGCAGAGCATTATAAAAAAGTGTGCCAGCATAATCCGATACTGAATAAACCTGAAGTCATCGAATCTTTAAGTAATCTTCCTCTATTCGTTGCATTTGAGAAAGGCGAGTTAGAACAAATGTTGATTTTAATAACTAAAGAACCTGGTTCTGATACCGATTGCAATGAATTGATCGAAATGATCCAAAAGCATGTTTTAACAATTACACCCCATTTGTAACCCATGCAAAATTGCTTTAATACACTCATTTGTGTTATATTTATGCCCTTAGAGATCAATTAAGGGACAGTTATGACTGTGACAGACAGTAGTACAAATAGAATGATTACCAGCTTAAAACCTGGTACCGCCACAGCAATAACTAATTCACCTGGTGCTTCCTTTGTGGAACGTTTGAGAAAATTAAATCTAGGAAATGATCCACAAATGATAGCTCTTCTTGAAGCAAACCCTGATTATGGTAACCGTTTGATTTCTTTATTTAAGGTCCTTAAAGAGCTCGAAATTGACTTGACTGATGGACTTGCTCGACTCATTGCAAATAATATTTCTCAAATTGGTAGAGTGGTCAATTTGCTGGAATTGATAAAAAAAGAAGTAAATATTGATCCCAGAACTCTTTCAATGCCGCTTTTATTTAATGCGGCTCCATTTGATGAAGCTGTTGCTCAAAGCGTACGTGATTTAACACAGGGAGATTTGCTTGATCCTGATATTTTTAAATTATTGCTTGCTTATCCTGCACAAGCACACAAGATTTCGCAATTGTTGATTAATCTTCAAGAACGCGCCTATGAGAGCTCCGCTTTAGTAGAGAAACTTAATGCTGTCTCAATTACGGCAGAGCGTATGGATACGGTTATTAATTTGCTTGATTTAGTATTGGAAAACAACCTCTTTTACCCTGAGATGGTAGATATTCTTCTAAGACAAGAAGCATATATCGATAGAATTTATGAAGGAGCTACAAAGCTTATTGCAGAACACTCGCTATTCCCTGACTATTTTGCGATGCTCGAAGCAAATCCGAAAAATGCTAATATCTTCGCTAAAAATATTTTGTTATTACGTGATGCACAATTTATTAATTTCTCTAATCCTGAATGTTTAGCCATAGTAAGTCAATTAGGTATTGGTGCATTTCACTTTATGAAAATTTTGCATCGTGCGGATCAGTTAAATGAAGAAAATTTTGAAATAGTCTGTCAAAAAGATAATATATTAAATCGTGAAGAAGTCATTGACGAATTAAGCCGACTTCCTTTGCTTACTGAGTTCGATGAGGATGAATTGGAAATGATGTTGTGCTTAGTGGCTCAAACAGAATTGTCTGATGCAGATGTTGAAGGGTTCAATAGCATAATACGTTACCATCATATTTTTGAAAATCAATGCGCTGCATCTGTAAGTCTCTCTTAATCCGCAAGCAGTGTTTCTGTTTGCATCCTAATTTATCTTAATGATTGCAGCTGCCTCTATTTATCGAGGTAGTGCCATTATATTCATTTGTTGTTGAATTGCTTGCTGTTGTGCGGCCGCGTTTTGCTGTTGTGTAATGGCAATAGAGTCATTCATGGCGTTAATCGCATTTTCCTGTTGGACAATCGCATTGCTATCTATTGAGGTGTTGGCATCTAAGGGGACATCGGGATAAGCTGCTTGTGGGGGATTATATCCACGAGTAAATGTGTAGTTGGCTGGTGGATTTGAGGTTCCAACAACATAAGCGGTTGGAGCGCATCCGTTTAAAATAAGCATTGTTCCTAAGAGACACATAGAGCAGGTAGTCTTTATCATAAAAATCGCCCTTAAGGCATACAATAATTGTATTACCAATTCCATCTTAATTGTATAATTATAGATCAAATTATTCATTATTTGATCGATTATTGGGCGGTAAAGAGAAGATATTGTAATCAGGACCCAGTAGAATGGGACTTGATAGGTAGACACTAACTTACTAATTTCTTGTGATACAATAAATTTTTACAGCGCTCTCTATGTATCGCGCTTTCTAGCCTGGGTAGAGGCGAAGCCGTAACCCGAGGATTCGAATAAGAATCATGCTTTCATAACCCGGGTTTTCGCTATGCTTCACCCAGGCTACAAAACATCATCATTATAATGGCTCTAAGAAATTACCCATATTAGGTTTTTGACCCAGACGATATTGGTACACTACATAAAAAGCCATAATATTTTTTAGGTAATTCCGTGTTTCTTGCCAAGGTAGGGTTTCTATCCATACATCAATTTCTTTAGGTGGGTGCGTCCTTAACCAATAAACGACTTGTTTGGGCCCTGCATTGTATGCTGCAGCAATGAGGATCGGGTGATTGTCGAATCGTTTTTTAAGTTGTTTTAAATACGCCACGCCAATATTGATGTTCTTTTGGGACAGAAATAACTGCTTTTGATCATTATATGGAATTTTATCTGCTTTGGAGACCACCCTGGCAGTATAAGGCATGACTTGCATTAAACCGCGAGCGCCTACTGAAGATGTTGCGTCATCTCTAAAGCCACTTTCCTGACGAATAATGGCGTAAATAAACTCTGGAGCAACAGCATATTTTTTAGAGTAGAGGGAAATGCTGTCTTTATAAGCCAAAGGAAATCTTAACGACAGTTGATTATTTAGGGTCTCGTTATTACTTAAGTAAACAGATTTCCCATGCCATTGCAGCTTCTGATCAATCCAATAAACCAGAGCGCTTGCCTCATCTTTAGGCAGCTCACTAATAAAATCATTAAGTAAGCGCGATGCTTGTAGCGTTTGTTTGTTCAAGTAGAGTGTCTGAATTTGATCAATAAATGCTTGGTAGGGCTTCAATACATCCAGATTTGTTGTTGGATTTTCATTGGTAAAACTGGGCGTTTTATTGAGGCGAAGACTGGCAAGAAAGCCATAATATTGTCTGTTTTTCGCTAAAGGCTCATAAATTGCTTTTGCTTCTGCTTTTTTTCCTTGTTCTTCTAAAGAACGTGCTAGCCAATATTGCCAACACGGTTCATCTTTATGTTTTGAATCATTAATTAATGCGGTAACTTGTGCCCAGTTTTTGCGTTTTAATGCAAAACGTATTTGCCAGTCCAGTAAAACATCATTGTAATATTGAGGTTTTACTTTGGCGAACCATTGCAAAGCGTCTTCGTGATTGCGCATGGCTCTATAAAGTGCTACATGGGCTAAAAAAGCTTGTTGTTGTGCTTGATTAAGCATTTTTTGCGTTTTACTTTGTTGCCATAGCGTCAGTGCTTTATCCATATTAATAGAGACCATTCGTTTAAGGCCATAAAGGTAGATCTCACTATTTAATCCGCCTGGATTTAGCTTGCTGATGTTTGCTGGGTTTTGATACACAACGTTTAAAGCATTTAACTCAGATGCATGGGGTGTTTTGTATTGCTTTAACAAATATCGGGCGAGTTGGATATTGCGCCTATCTAAAGCCAAGTTAATTCGGTGTGTAATTAAATTTTGATTAAAATTATTATCTTTCAAAAGCAAGTCAAATAAACTATTGCATGAAGGAGGCATTGAATCACCGCTTAACCACAGTGGAATGGACGCTTTTAATGCCTCTTGCTGCTTGCCCGTGTTGTAGTTTGCTATTTGTTCATAACAAGCAAGATTCAAATCATTAGAAGGTTGGTAGTATTGGCTAAAGCTCGTCCAATCCTTGTTTCTGGCTAATTCATACAACCATTTTTCGCGTAGTTTCGTGGATAAAGGAGTGGTTCCTTTAATAAAATCCAAAAATGCGGTACTGGGCGTAGTTGTAGGAAGATTTTGGCTAAAAGACAAATAAGTGTTAAAACGTTCCATGTACGCTTCACCTGAGAGCGCAATGCACGTCTGGGAACTAATAATGCTGCAAAAGAGTAAAATAACTTTTTTCATAACTTATCTTCATTAAGGTCCATTGATATTTGCTACCATGTCATCCCTTGCTGTGCTCGTGATGACGTGGGTTTAGATTCGTTTAAAATCATTCATATTGGCTCAATCTAACCTTTGGTAACAGAGTCCAATTGTTGGCGCATGGAGTCAATTGTTTCTTTATAATTTTTGCTTTTGAATACCGCAGCACCGGCTACAAATTGGTTTGCTCCTGCACGGGCTAAAGTAGCAATATTTTCTATGGTTACTCCACCATCGACACACAGATCAATGTGGGGATAGAGTTTACGAATTTGAGGGATTTTATCGATAATTTCCGTGATAATTTTTTGCCCGCCAAAACCAGGATTTACGGTCATTACCAATACAAAATCGAGTTTATGGGCGCACCATGTCAGCACCTCAATAGGGGTTGCTGGATTTAATACAAGTCCTGCCTCACATCCTAAATCTTTTATCAATTTTAAGCTGCGATCCAAATGTATTGTTGCATCGGGGTGAATACTAATTCGTTTTGCTCCTGCTTTCCCAAATGCCTCAATTAATGTATCTACAGGTTCAGCCATGAGATGGACATCGATGGGAAGTTTAGGGAAACGTTTGAGCAAGGCCTCACAGAAAGCAGGGCCAAATGTTAGATTGGGAACATAATGATTATCCATTACATCAAAATGTATGAAATCAGCTCCTGCATTCATAACGGCTTCTACTTCGTTGCCTAGGCACGTGAGATCAGCAGACAAAATCGAGGGTAAAATATGATAAGTCATAGAGTATTTTTCTAATTTGGGCGAATAGGTATATCATATGCTGTCTTGGAAAAACATTCCATGATGTTAAACTAAAGAGTTTGCATTCAAATCGATTTTTTTAAGATTGTGGTTCTTAATAAGCTCACGTTCAGGTTTTCCAGAATGCTTTGTATCTTGAAAATTTGGTCAAAATATGAGACAATGTGTCTTTATTTCAGCACTTGTAATTTGGAGGTTATCTCAATTATGATAGCCAAATTACAGAAAGCTAATCATGCTTTTTAGGAAGAATAATATGAGTCAAAACTGGCCTACCAGAGACAAAGATTTACAAGCTGCCCGCGTGATTATGGAAGAGTACGCTAGTGAACGTGAAAGTGATTCGTTAGGTCTTTTTGAAATTGTTGTGGATCAAGCGGAGAAAAAAATGGATTTTCGTTTGTCTGGTTGGGTTATCGTTTTAGCAAAGCATTTTAATTCAATGTATGGCGTGAGCCAGGGTGACTTTGTAACTCGGCAAATTATCACGCGTTGTTTGACTCAGGGACAAACATTGCATTAAATTTTCTCGGTCCCTTAGGGGATAATCTACTAAATGCTCTATTCATAAATCTACTTCTAGCCTGGGTGCGGCGCAGCGAAACCCGGGTTTCGGCCTCGTTGGCTTTGCACCCAGGTTATTTTTTAGAATTCAAACAAATACTTATTGTAATTTTGTTTGTATTCATCGGAATTTTGAAATTGGACTAGTGCTTGGTTTAGCTGCGTTAATAAGTCTGCATTAGCAGGATTAATGACTATTCCATAACCATATCCATACATATAGGGCGGTCCCATTAATTGAAACATATCTCCAGAGTTAGATGCCCAATAAATAGCGGTCGCATTGTCCATTAGAATGATGTCTACAGCGCCATTGCTCAAGGCTGCGAGTTGGTCCTCAATACCGGAATATTCCTTAACATTAGGATTATTAACGCCCATTTGCTTTAGTTGTTCTAAAAATACAGTACCGGTTTCTAATCCTATTCGTTTCTTGTTTAAAAGATCCAGGCTAAACGGTTCTTTTGAATTGGATCGTTTTCCTAAAAATCGAGAGTAACTGAGTAGATAGGGTAAGCTGAAATTGACTATTTTTGCACGTTCATTAGTAATCGTGATTGAGCTGACTGCAACATCTAATTTATTGTTAGCCACTGCATCAATTAATTTATCAAAACGCATGACATGAAAGACGCACGTTCTATTCATAATTTTGCATAGATTGTTCATCATATCCACATCAAAGCCATAGGCTTCTTTGTGGGTTCCTTGCATGACGAATGGCGGGTCAAAACTTTCAATCCCTACATTGAGTGGTTCGCCTAGGGCAAACAGTGATGATGTGAAACAAATAAATGCAATGAGAATTAATCGAGTCATTTTTAATATGAAATTATTATTGATTTTTATAGATTATAACGAGAGTATTAATTTTGGGAATGAAAAATATAAAATTTATGCAAATGGAAATCCCTAAGCTATTGGAATCAAAAGCATGGTTCATTGAAAAACATCTGGCGGATTTACAACACCCCCTGCATGACAAGGTCATCGAGCTACTCCTTGTTAGTGATTATGCATGTCGACAGATTCAATTATTAAAAACATTACTCCAAGATGATGAATGTCGTTCTTTGTTGTCTCGAGAGGATTATTTTCACTGTTTGCAGGCCGTGTCATTTAGTTTGCCTCAGGCGGCTTATTTTCGTACATTGCGGCAATTTCGTAACACCCATTTTTTGCGGTTACTTCTTCTTGAACTAGCAGATATTGCCAGTACGGCACAGGTTATGCGTGCATGGTCTGATTGCGCTGATGCGCTTATTTTGCATGCAATCAATTATTGCAAACTGGAATTATCCCGGCGTTATGGTGTTCCACGCGATGAAAAAGGAAATGAAGTCGAATTATTTACTCTAGCCATGGGGAAATTAGGAGGTAGAGAGTTAAATTACTCCTCAGATATTGATCTCATTTTTGCCTATACAGTGGTGGGAGAAACTGATGGTGAGGAGCGCATCGATAATCAGCACTATTTTAGTCGCTTAGTACAACAGTTCGTGCAGACGTTACAAAATGTAACTCCTGATGGCTTTGTTTTTCGAGTCGATATACGCTTACGCCCCAATGGAGACAGTGGCCCACTGGTTTCTAGCTTGGCTGCAATGGAAACTTATTACCAAGAGCAGGGTCGTGATTGGGAACGCTATGCTATGGTGAAGGCACGGGTTATTACTGAAACAGCGGATGAGGTGCTCCCCTGGTTTGAGCGTTTGATTGTACCATTTGTTTACAGACGCTATGTGGATTTTAGTGTGATTGAATCATTACGTAGTATGAAGGCTATGATTGAGCGGGAAGTGCAATTAAATCCACGATTAGATGATATAAAGCGTGGCAAAGGCGGGATCAGGGAAGTCGAGTTTGTTATTCAAAATTTTCAGTTAATTCGTGGTGGTCGTTTACCGCAATTACAAGTACAAAATGCTCTGCTCGCACTTACTGTTTTAAAGCGAGAACAATTATTACCGCACACCGATGCTTTAAAACAAGCTTATTTGTTTTTACGTAAACTCGAAAATACACTTCAGAGTTTAAATGATCAGCAAACCCACTCTTTACCCGAAGATCTGGTGAAACAAGAACAAATTATTTTGGCTATGGGCTATTTGTCTTGGGAGGATTTGCTTAATAAATTGCATAAATATCAACGCATTATTAGTTATGCGTTTCATTCAGTGCTTGGTAAGGTCAAAGATTATGAAGATGAGAAAAGATTATTAGCAAATCAATTAGCTAGCCTTTGGCAAGGGCATGTCGAAACCAGTATGGCAATTAATTTGCTTACTAGTTTAGGTTTCGCAAATGCGTCACATTGCTATCAAATGATTCATTCTTTCCGTCACAGCCCTCGCTGCCGACGTCTTACGCAAGGCGCGCGTATGCGTTTGGACCGATTTATGGTGATGTTGCTTGCGGAACTGACGCATGTTGAAAAAACGGATGAAGTGTTATTGCAGGTGATGCATTTACTCGAAAATATAGTAGGTCGCAGCGCTTATCTTGCTTTGTTAACGGAGAATCCTCAGGTTTTAACTGAATTATTATTTTGGTTTGCGCAAAGTCCATTTATTACCTCTTTATTAGTGAACCAACCTTTTTTGTTGGAAGTCCTGTTGGATCAGGACGAAGAATGGCGCCCGCAATCATTGCATCAGTTACAAGGACTATTAGTTGAAAGATTAACCCATCATCATGATGTTGAAGTACAAGAAGAAATACTGCGTCAATTTAAGTTAACTAATTGGTTAATGGCAGCACGAGCAGAACTTTATGGCTTTTGCAATGCCGTACGCATTGGTCAATTTTTGTCTGATGTGGCTCAAGTCATTGTCAACCAGGTATTAATCATTGCCAGTGAGCAATTGTGTATGCGATATCCGGAAATGCAGCAGGTAAAAACCCTCTTTGCAATTATTGCTTATGGAAAATTAGGTAGTCGTGAAATGAATTATGCTTCTGATTTGGATTTGGTGTTTTTGCATTCGGCACCACTGTCTGAGGAGGCATTGATTACTCGTTTAACGCAAAAAATTTTACATATGCTAACTACTCGCTCTCAGTCTGGGGTTTTGTATACGGTAGATACGCGTCTTAGGCCTTCTGGAGCAGCCGGGTTATTGGTAAGTCATGTTGATGCCTTTGTCGAATACCAAAAAAATCAAGCATGGACATGGGAACATCAGGCCTTATTAAAAGCACGCATTCTCAGCGGACATAGTCGGATTAGACATACCTTTATACAGTTAAAAAAATCAGTTTTGTTGTTGGCGCGTGACAAACCGACACTACTGCAAGATGTATTGGCGATGCGATCCAAAATGGAGCAATACCAAGATAGGAATCCTATTTCTGAAGGGTTACTGGATTTGGAATTTTTAGTACAGTTTTTAATCCTACATTTGGGTGATCCTTCTTTAGCTCGTTATACACATACATTAAGCCAACTCCAGCATTTGTTATTAGCAGGCGTTCTAAGCAAAGAACACTATAGCCTTTTAAAGAAAGCATATAAGAAACACCATAAATTATTGCATCAGAATTTACTGCGTCCAGGAGTGATGAGCCAAAAAAATATGCAGGATGAGATATTGAGCGTGTGTAAAGAACTTTTTAATCAATTGCAGTAAATCGATATAAAGAACCCGGGTTACGGCTTCGCTTGCACCCAGGCTACAATAATAAATGTAGCCTGGATATATCGCAGCGAAACCCAGGTATCAAGTTAACTGGCTATATTTGTGAATTCTGCATAGAGATCATAATCATCACTATCGGTAATAACGACCTCAGCAAAAGAGCCCACTTTAATGCCAGGAGTTGGTGGCAAAATAACGAGACCATCGATTTCTGGTGCGTCGCTTTGACTGCGTGCAATAATTTGCTCTGAATTGACCTCATCAATTAATACGGTTTGCACACCGCCAATTTTATTCTCTAATTTATCACGGCTAATTTCTGCTTGTAATTGCATGAAGCGATGGTAGCGCTCTTCTTTAACTTCCTCTGGCACTGGGTCGCTTAACTCATTCGCTTTCGCGCCTTCAACAGGAGAGTATTTGAAACATCCCACGCGATCTAATTGAGCTTCCTCAAGAAAGTCGAGTAATTCCTCAAACTCTGCTTCTGTTTCTCCAGGAAAGCCGACAATAAAGGTCGAACGTAATGTAATATCCGGGCAAATTTCTCGCCAGGAAGCGATACGCAGCAAAGTATTTTCACTACTTGCAGGTCGCTTCATTGCTTTAAGCACTCGTGAATTAGCGTGTTGTAATGGGATATCTAAATATGGAAGAATCAGCCCATCTCGCATTAAAGGGATAATCTCATCTACATGTGGGTAAGGGTATACATAATGCAGACGGATCCAAATACCTAATTCCCCTAATTGTTCGCATAAATCGTAAAAACGTGTGTCAACGTCTTTTCCTTTCCAGTTTATAGGTTGATAACGGGTATCCACACCATAAGCGCTTGTATCTTGGGAAATCACTAAAATTTCATTAACACCTGCATCTTTTAATTTTTGAGCTTCAGTTAATACTTGTGCCATTGGGTAACTTTGCAATTTTCCACGCATGGTAGGAATAATGCAAAACGTACATTTTTGATTGCAGCCTTCAGATATTTTTAAGTAGGCATAATGGCGTGGCGTTAATTTAATGCCCTGTGGTGGAATCAGTTGCGTAAAAGGATCTGCAGGGGGAGGCAGGTGCTGATGAACTGCATTAACGACTTCTTCATAGGCATGTGCGCCGCTAATATGCAGCACATCAGGGCACGCCTCTTTGATGATCTCGGCTTTGGCACCTAGACAACCCGTAACAATAACACGTCCGTTTTCGGCCATTGCTTCTTTAATAGTATCCAGAGACTCTTTAACGGCGCTATCAATAAACCCACAGGTATTAATTACTACAACACCTGCATCTTGATAACTGGACACTAATTCATATCCCTGTGCACGCAACTGGGTAATAATGCGTTCGGAATCTACCAGCGCTTTGGGACAACCCAGGCTAACAAAACCTACTTTATGATTCATAAAACTCTAACTGTAAAAAAAGTGAACGAATTATACCTCTTATTGAGTATTTTTGTCGACAGGATTAGGGATAAAATTATTGGAGTATCATTTTTTTACGTGAACATATGCCTGACTGTAAGCATGCTCGAAAAATAACGGTAGAAGAGGCCCTGGTTGCAAGCAATCAGGCTAGGGGGGATTGATAAATAATATGGACGTTTACACAATGGCAAACAGCCAATATTTTGGAGGCAGCCCGAAAATGGAGGCTCTGTTTCATCAAGATAAAGAACCTAAATTGCATAGCAATTAGAGGGTACAAAGTAATAGTGCTAGACCATGGATGGATTCCCTGCCTGCGTGGGGCATGACAGCTGAGCCAGGGCGTTTTAGCTGTTTCATTTCAGTCTATTTGTTTTAGCGTTTTTAAAAATTTATTTGCAGATACTTCTCCAACCAACTTGAGATTATTCAGTTCTTTGCCTTGCGCATCAAAAAATATAAACGTTGGCGGTGCCACAACATCAAAGTACTTGAGTAGGGCTTTATTTTCCGTTGTGTTTGTTGTGACATCTACTTTAATGACTGTAAAACGAGCTAAAGCTTTTTGTACACGAGGGTCTTTAAACGTTGTTGCTTCCATAACTTTGCAGGATGTACACCAGTCAGCATAAAAATCAAGCATCACCGGTGTGCCTTCAGCATCAGCTAAAGCTTCTTTTATGATGCTTAGATTCTGTTTTTGTAGTGTTTTAACAGGAGCGTTAACTGGTACTGCATTTGCTGATTGTGCCGTGGTTAAAGGTTGTAACGGATTGCTTGCCCCCATACTGGCGCCAACCAAAATCAAGAAACCATAGACTAGTAGAATGAGCCCCATTCCTTGATTGAACTTTTCGCGATGTGTTGCTGAATAAGTGAGCGCACCGCAGTAAATTCCTGAAAAAATAAGCAAACTGGCCCATAAGATCATTCGGACTAAGGGGGGCGCAATTCGCGAAATGAGCTCAATGGCAACAGCAATAAAAATAATACCAAACAGCGCTTTGATGGTATTCATCCAACTGCCTGTTTCAGGCAACCAACGACCAGCAGAAGTACCAATGAGAAGTAAGGGGGTTCCCATTCCCAGGCCTAAAACAAATAAGGTCAGACAGCCTAAAAGAATATTTCCGGTTTGGGCAATGTAAGTTAATACCCCAATTAATGGTGCTGTAACACAAGGTGAAAGGATTAGGGTAGATAAACAGCCCATGATTGCGGCCCCAACATAGTGGCCACCTCTTTGGTTGCTGGAACCATGTATTTTTGCTTGCCAGGAATGCGGTAACTTGAATTCATAAAATCCAAACATGGATAACGCCAATAGCAAAAAAATCAGGCTAAATACACCTATAGCCCATGGTGATTGCATGCTAATTTGCAGATTGGCGCCCAGTAAAGCAACTACAGCACCAATGATTGCATAGGTAATTGACATGCTGAGCACATAGCTTAATGAAAGGAAAAAAGCTTTTCTCGTCGTAATGGTCTTACCATGACCAACAATAATTCCAGATAAAACTGGAACCATAGGTAAGATACATGGCGTAAACGATAACAGCAAACCAAAACCATAAAAAGTAATCAAAATGAGGAGCCAGTTGTTGCTTGAGAAGACTTTTGTGATTCCATCGTTTTGAGGTTCTTCGGTGACAGCTGGCTGAGTATTGCTTGGTTGCTCCAGGCTCGCTTGTGTTAAAGCCAAACTGTCATCAATAGTTAGCTGAATCGTTTTGATTTCCGGTGCATAACAAAAGCCATCATCTGAGCATCCTTGATAGTGTAAATCAACTAAAGCTTTTCCAGGTTTATTTCCTAAAATACCTACAGGAATGGTGATTTGATTGCGATAGACGGTATACACATGTCCTTGCTTATCTACTTTTTTCTCTGTAGGAGGAAGCCGAAGAGTACCTAATTGAATTGCACTGTTGGGTTTGGTACTTAATTTAATACGTTCACTATAAAGAAAATAATTGGGTTTTATCTGAAAATTGATGGCGAACGTATTAGGATCCACCGTAGTGACATTGACATGAAATACTTCTGCAGCAGGAAGCGGGTTTGCATGCAGAGCAAATGTGGTTATAAAACAAAGCAACAATAAAAACCATTTTCTCATTATGAAACCTTTATAATAAATGTAGTCTGGGTGCAGGAGGCTTAATATATATTGTAACTATATCAGAACATTGTATGGTGTGAAAAAAATTAAAGCTAAAATTTTTTTTATTTTTACCCTTGAAACTCCTTTCCTAGCCCCCATATGTCAGTCAGTAACATTGCAAATTGACTTTAAAGATTAATTAATCAGGAGATAGAAGCATGAAAATTCGTCCTTTACACGATCGAGTTGTTGTTCGTCGTATGGAAGAAGAACGTACTACAGCAGGTGGTATTGTTATTCCAGATAGCGCTACTGAAAAACCAATGCGTGGTGAAATCGTTGCTGTTGGTGCTGGTAAGATATTAGACAACGGTGATGTTCGCGCTTTAGCAGTAAAAGTGGGTGATGTTGTTCTATTTGGCAAATACTCAGGTACTGAAGTGAAAATCGACGGGAAAGAACTGGTTGTGATGCGTGAAGACGACATCATGGGTGTAATTGAGAAGTAAATTGTTTCATTAGGAGAGAAAGAGAATGGCTAAAGAATTACGTTTTGGGGATGATGCCCGTTTACAAATGTTAGCTGGTGTTAATGCATTGGCTGATGCGGTACAAGTGACTATGGGCCCACGTGGTCGTAATGTGGTATTAGAGAAAGCTTACGGCGCGCCTACTGTAACTAAAGACGGTGTATCTGTTGCAAAAGAAATCGAATTTGACCAACGCTTCATGAATATGGGTGCGCAAATGGTTAAAGAAGTTGCATCTAAAACTTCTGACACTGCTGGAGATGGTACTACTACTGCAACTGTATTGGCACGTGCGATTGTTGTTGAAGGGTACAAAGCAATTGCTGCTGGTATGAATCCTATGGATCTGAAGCGCGGTATCGACAAAGCAGTTACTGCAATCACCAAAAAATTACAATCTATGTCTAAGCCTTGCAAAGACAATAAAGCAATTGCTCAAGTAGGTACTATTTCTGCTAACTCTGATGAAGCAATTGGTTCTATTATTGCTAGTGCAATGGATAAAGTAGGTAAAGAAGGTGTTATTACTGTTGAAGACGGTAATGGACTTGAGAATGAATTATCTGTTGTTGAAGGGATGCAGTTTGATCGCGGTTATATTTCTCCATACTTCATCAACAATCAACAAAACATGACTTGCGAGCTTGAGCATCCATTCATCCTGTTGGTTGACAAGAAAATCTCTAGTATTCGTGACATGTTGTCTGTATTGGAAGGCGTTGCAAAATCAGGCCGTCCATTATTGATTATCGCTGAAGATGTTGAAGGCGAAGCTTTAGCAACTCTAGTTGTTAACAACATGCGTGGTATTGTTAAAGTGTGCGCGGTTAAAGCTCCTGGATTTGGTGATCGCCGTAAAGCAATGTTACAAGACATCGCAATTCTGACTCGTGGCGAAGTGATTTCTGAAGAAATTGGTAAGAGCTTAGAAGCTGCTACTTTAGAAGATTTGGGTACTGCAAAACGTATCGTAGTAACCAAAGAAAACACTACAATTATTGATGGTGAAGGTAAAGCTGCTGAAATCAACGCGCGCATTACTCAAATTCGTGCTCAAATTGAAGAAACTACTTCTGATTATGATCGTGAGAAATTACAAGAGCGTGTTGCTAAGCTTTCAGGCGGTGTTGCGGTTATCAAAGTCGGTGCTGCTACTGAAGTCGAAATGAAAGAGAAGAAAGCTCGTGTTGAAGATGCATTACATGCTACTCGTGCTGCTGTAGAAGAAGGTATTGTAGCTGGTGGTGGTGTTGCTTTAATTCGTGCACAAAAAGCTCTGGATTCTTTGAAAGGCGACAATGACGATCAAAACATGGGTATCAACATTCTTCGTCGTGCGATTGAAGCGCCAATGCGTCAGATCGTATCAAACGCTGGTTATGAAGCTTCAGTTATTGTAAACAAAGTATCTGAAAACAAAGATAACTATGGTTTCAATGCTGCGACTGGTGAATTTGGTGACATGGTTGATATGGGTATTTTGGATCCAACTAAAGTAACTCGTATGGCATTACAAAATGCTGCTTCTGTAGCTAGTTTAATGCTGACTACTGAGTGCATGATTGCTGATTTACCAAAGAAAGATGAAGCTGCTGGTGACATGGGCGGCATGGGTGGAATGGGCGGTATGGGAGGCATGGGCGGCATGATGTAAGCCTCTCTCATTCCTATTCCTTTAAAAACCCGCCTTAATTGGCGGGTTTTTTATTTGTAAGGGCTGTATCGACTCATGTCATCCCTACACCTGCCATTTTTGCTAACGAATACCTAACATGTACAGGGATGGCGAGAATTGTAAACAGCGCCTGGAATTTTTGAAACGTATCATCCACAATAAATGAGAACTATAAAGTCAGGAGTTATAATGGGAACAATAATTAAAAAAATGGAAGTAGTTTTGGCCGATACTTATGCTCTATACCTTAAAACGCAAAATTATCACTGGCATGTTAAGGGGGTACACTTTAAAAGCCTGCATGAATTGTTTGAAATGCAATATAAGGAATTGGCAGAAGCTGTGGACGCTGTTGCAGAGCGCATTTTAATCATGGGGCATAAGGCTCCCGCTACATTTACTGCACTGAATCAATTAAAAACGATTAAGGATGGCGATTCCAGTGCTGATGCGAATCGAATGGTAAGTGATTTAGCCCAAGATCATGAGACTTTAGCGAAAGATTTGAATGCAGCAATTAAACTGGCTCAGGAACACGGTGATGAAGGGACAGTTGCTTTGCTTAGTGAACGCATTGCTGCTCATGAAAAAGCACGTTGGATGTTGAACGCCTCTACGATTTAGTGTTCTGTTTGATATGTGTAGCCAGGGTGAAAGTCCGAAGGGCCGAAACCCGGGTTTCACTTCGCTGCACCCAGGCTACTTCTTAATTATTTTATTTTCGATTGCATTATTTTTCATTACCTTATTTTCCGCCCCTGGTTTTAAGACGATAATGCTAATGCGTCGGTTTTCAGGACTAAAGGGATCTTTTGCATTAAGAAGCTGGGTTGATGAAAAACCAGATACCCGTAAGACTCTATCAGGATCCAAGCCTGCTTTAACCAGAGCGCGACGAGCGGCATTGGCTCTTTGAGTGGATAATTCCCAGTTGGTATACTCAAGCTCCTCCGGATTATGGTAGGGATGGGCATCAGTATGTCCTTCAATAGTAATTTTATTGGGCACATTTTTAAGCAGTTTAGCAATCTGGGCAAAAATTAATTCCATTCCTGGATTGAGCTTGTCTGAGCCCACATCAAACATAGGTTTATTCTGATTGTCGATTAATTGGATGCGAAGTCCATTGTCTACTACTTCCATCAATAATTGACTCTTTAGGCCAGCAAGTGAAGGATCTTGTTGGATGCTTAAATTAATTTGTGATTTTAAATTTTCGAGTTTTTGAGTTTGCTCTTTATTTGATTGAATGACTTGAATGTCTTGAGCTACTTTACTCTGGGCGGATGCTTTATCGGTTGTGGAAACCTGCCCATTGGTGTCTTTGATATTGGGTCCGCCACCTTTAAGGTTAATTTGTTGATTGCCGACGTTTTTACCACCAAAGAAAGTGATTTTCATTGGTTGTTTAAAATATTCAGCAATACCGTCTTTTTGTGCTTTGTTTAGTGACGCAATCAACCACATCAACAAAAAGAATGCCATCATTGCAGTTACAAAATCGGCAAAAGCAATTTTCCATGAGCCGCCATGATGTTTGTGTTGATTTTTTTTGACTTTTCGAATTATTGGGGTTGAATTCGATTTTACTTTACTGGCGCTTTCACTCATCCTGTAACCTCATTAACTCGGAGTAGGTTCAGCAGCAGAGCTCTCCGAGCTGGATGAGGATGCCGCTGGTTTGAAATTTTTAATTTCGTCATTGAGCTGAGAAAAGGAGGGGCGTTGTGCCGAAAACAATACCTTACGTCCAAATTCAACTGAAATAATAGGAGGATTATTGTGCAGACTCGCCAGTATGGTTGCTTTGATACAGTGCAGCATCAACTGAGTTTGATTGGCATGATGTTCCATTGCTGATGCTACGGGACCAATAAATCCATAACCGATTAAAATACCTAAAAAAGTACCCACAAGTGCATGCGCAATCAGTACTCCCAGTTCAGGAGGAGGTAAATTAATCGATTCCATCGTATGAACTACACCAAGAACTGCAGCAACAATACCAAAAGCAGGCATTGCATCAGCAAGTTTCGCTAAGGCATTGGCTGGGATCATTTCTTCTTCATGATGTGATTCAATTTCCATGTCGATTAAGGCTTCAAGTTGGAATGGTTGCAGGTTCGATGAAACGATCAATCTGAGGTAATCACAAATGAACTCAATAACATGATGGTTTTTCATGAGAGAAGGATAGGAGTTGAAAATAGGGCTTTCTTCAGGTGAATCAATATCGGCTTCCAAAGACATTAATCCTTGTTGTCGTGATTTATTCAGCAGGTTGTATAACAGGCCTAATAAATTACTGTTGTTCTCTTTAATTGACTTTTCACCACGAAATACTTTCGGTAAGGCCTTTAACAGGGCTTTTAGTACAGAGGCACTATTCGCGACAATCAGCGAGCCTATGGCTGCTCCTGCGATAATGAGCAGTTCAATGGGTTGAAAAACTGCTGCAAGATGGCCGCCACCAAGAGCAAATCCGCCAAAAACACAGAGTAGTATGACTATATAGCCTATTATAATTAACATGTTTATTCGTTCTCCAAACCTTTATTTAAGATAATCGTGAACAACTCGACCATAAGGTAAAGTGAGATCTGTTAATAAATGCACACCATTTACTATACGTCGTATGGGAAGATTGGCTACTGGGGCTAATGCATGGTGTGATAATTGCAGTTGAGCTGGTCCTTGCCAAGCCCCTTTAATAACAACATCTTCAAGAAAATACTCAACCAACTCACAAATACGCACACTGCCGTCAACATGTGGAATTATCTTAAGTAAATAATTTGGTGCCTTCATGGATTCAGCTACCTTTTTGACATCGAGTGCTTCATATTTATAGCCCATAGTGGCGGTAGCAATGCGACAAGGTCCATATTCCAGGGTGCCTAATAGCGTTTCATGCACAACTTCCAGTTTGGGTTGGGCCAGTTTTTTAGGGAATCCCCAAATTTCACGACCACCTGCTATGGGGGGGAGATCATCCAAAAACATTGCATGGGTATAACTTCCCATTTTGCCTTTATATCGTACCGGTATGACTTGTCCTGATTCTGTATAGTCGCCAAATCCCGTTGAATCAGGCATACGAATGAATTCGAATTTAACTAAAGGCTCTACTACTTCTAATGGCGCTGGAACTACTTCGCGCAGCAAATCCATATCGGTTTCATAGGTAATTGTTAAAAATTCTCTATTAATAAAGCGATACGGGCCACGAGGATAAGATGGGCTGACGAGTGGCATGGCAAATGCTTGTTTTTTTACCTCTGCTTCATTCATTTTCAGACTCCTCTTTTAAATGTTTATTAGGGGACATATCGTAAACAGCAATACCTGTTGTTTGAGATACTTTCTTGTTCCAGGGAGATTTTTTAATTGCTCTTGTTCCATCAAAGTAGCCCCGGTTTATACGCTCTAAAATACTTTTTTGTGAAAACTCGTAATCTTTTGAAGAAAGTTCAGTTTCATCGTGCTCGCATAAAAAACGTACTACGGAGATCGTAGACTGATGCCCACGTGCGATACAAAGCTGCAGTTCGGGGTTTCCACGTTCTTCTTTGGGAACATAATGAGAAAGTATATGAATGGTGTTTTTTAATGCATGAATCTGTTGATACATTTCAATCGCTTTCGAAAAGCGGCTGGAATACTCTATATCTTTTTTACGCTTTATTACTTCGTCTATTGTTGTAGGATACAAGCCATAAGAGTCAAATAAATGAATCGCAAAGCAGAGCAGATTTTTGGGGCATCGATGTGCTGATAATACATAAGTTGCTGGCGAGTTGCTGGAAATCCCACCATCCCAATAATATTTTCCCTCAATTTCAACGGCCGGAAAACCAGGAGGTAATGCACCACTGGCCATAATGTGCTCAGGCTCGATTTTCGTATCTTGTGAATCAAAGTACACCATCTCTCCTGAGCATATTTCAACGGCGCCGACGCTTATGCGTGTTGCTTTGGAGTTGAGGCGATCAAAATCGACAAATCGCTCCAGGGAGGATTTTAAGTGTTGGGTATCGTAAAAACTGATGGTATTGGGTTTGTTATAATATCCCATGAGTAAGGGAGGAAAGCGGGGGGAAAAAAAGCCTGGTTGGCCCCATAATAAGGTAGATTGAGCTGATAGGAAATGCTCTGCCTTTCGACTTCCTTCATCATCGGGAAGTAGCTTGTTCTCGATTAGCGATGTGCTGGCAATGGTTTCCCAAAATTGTAACATTTTTTCAACGCGCACCCCTGGTGGATTGCCGGCTGCGATTGCTGCATTGATCGCCCCTATTGAGGTGCCAGCAAACCAATCGGGCTCATAACCGGCTTCATCCAAAGCATGCATAACGCCTACTTGATAGGCGCCTAAAGCCCCACCACCTTGAAAACAGCACGCAACGTGTTGGTGTTGTTTTATTTTACTTTTTTTCGTCCGGGCCATAGGACTTACTCCATGAACCATCCGTGACTTACGATCAGTGATTGACCGGTCAAAGCATTTGATTCAAAAGACGCAAAAAACAGCGCAGTTTGTGCCACGTCATCGGTGGTAGTAAATTCTCCGTCAACGGTATCCTTGAGCATGACATTCTTAATGACTTGCTCTTCAGTGATCCCTAATTCTTTAGCTTGTTCGGGAATTTGTTTGTCAACTAATGGTGTACGTACAAAGCCTGGGCAAATGACGTTCGCTCTAACATTATGAGCTGCGCCTTCTTTGGCAACGACTTTACATAAGCCAATTAAGCCATGCTTTGCAGTCACATAAGGTGCTTTCAGTTTAGACGCTTCTTTGGAATGGACTGAGCCCATATAAATGATACTTCCTCCATTACCAGAGGCATACATATGTTTTAATGCGGCACGAGTTGTTAGAAAAGCGCCATCTAATTGAATGGATATTAATTTTTTCCAATCAGAAAAAGCCAATTGATCTACAGGGCTGATAATTTGAATTCCCGCGTTACTGACCATCACATCAACGCCGCCAAAGTATTTTGCGACATCATCAACGCCTTTGATGACTTCATCTTCATTGGTGACATTCATGGCAACGGCCATGGCTTCTCCACCTTTAGATTTTATTTCTTCAGCAGCACTATTGGCTTGATCGAGATTCATATCAGCAATGGCAACCTTAGCTCCTTCTTTGGCGTATACTAGGGCGATTTCTTTACCTATTCCACTGGCCGCACCAGTAATTATGGCTACTTTATTTTTTAAGCGCATGATTACAATCCTTGTATTATTTTGAGTTAATGATCAATCGGTTAGGATTAATCTGAAAATTCTTCTAAAAAGTATAGCAATGGAAATTTGATATTGCTTTATATTCATTAAGATTTTTTCTTTGTTAAAGAAATTTCATAAAATGTGTTCTCGTTTTTTACATGAAGCCATGCAATTTACTAAATCCAGGCTAACCATGAGAGTAAAGACACCCTTAACTCAAAAAAGTTAAGGGTGTTTAATTTTGTGTATTTTGTATTAGTAGTAATAATAATTGTAGCCAGGACGATAGTAACGATGATGATAGTAATAGCGTCGGTCTTGTTGTTGGCCGATTGAGTTTCCTATTAATGCACCAGCTCCTGCACCAATCACGGTTCCAACGGCACTGCCTCCAGTTACTGCATACCCTAGGCCAGCTCCTGCAGCACCGCCTGCAGCAGTACCCACTTCCGTATTAGTACAACCCCCCAGCATAAAAGCTGATAAACCGACAAGAACTAAGGGAGTAATAATTTTTTTCATAGCGAACTCCTTTTTATAATTTTAGGATTCTTGCAGTGATAGAGCAGATATTCATGACAAGAAGATCCTGTTTCTTCATCTTCACTATGATTTTAGTACAAAAAAAATATTTAATGTCAAATAAATGATCATAATTTGTTTTTTGCAGATTCTTTTTAGAGATCAGATTTTGCTCCAACTCTCATTTTCCAGTAGTATTAGGAATATGAATAATAAGAACAGAGGATCGTATGTTTAAAGGAAGCATTGTCGCTTTATTAACACCTATGAAGAATGGTGAGGTTGATGTACCGCGCTTACGAGAACTGGTTGAATTTCATATTGAAATGGGTAGCCATGGCCTTGTTGCCGCCGGTACTACTGGGGAATCAGGTACTTTATCTCACGAAGAAAAATTATTGGTTATTAAAACCGTAATAGATCAAGCAAAAGAGCGGATTCCTGTTATTGCAGGTACGAGTATGAATGCAACACGAGATTGTATTCAACTGACTCAAGAGGCAATGGAATACGGCGCTCATGCCGCATTAATTATGACTCCTGCCTATATCAGACCTACTCAAGAGGGTTTATATTTGCATTACAGTCAAATAGCTCAGGCAGTTGCTATCCCTATTATTCTTTATAATGTGCCCACAAGAACTGCATGTGATATGTTGCCAGAAACAGTAGCTCGACTTGCTAAGATTTCTAATATTGTGGGAATAAAGGATGCTACAGGGCAGATGACGCGGTTGCAGCAAATTTTACGTCTTTCAGAAGGCAGTATTGATGTATTTAGCGGCGACGATTTTACCGCAGCATCTTGGATGTTGGCTGGAGCTAAGGGAAATATTTCAGCAGCAGCAAATGTGGTTGCTAGATTAATGGCTAAATTGTGTGACTCAGCTTTAGACGGTGACCATGCTGCGAGTTTACGTTTAAATGAACAGCTTGCACCCTTATATGATTTATTGTTTATTGAAACGAATCCAATTGCTATCAAATGGGCAGCAAGCAGATTGGGTTTAATGGATAATGAATTAAGAATGCCATTGACTCGTTTGTCTGAAGAGCATCATGAGCCATTGGAAAAGGTTTTGAAGACGTTGGAGTTAATTTAAGTGAAAAAGTTTTGTTTTATTATTTGTGTTGCGCTCGTATTATCAGGATGTAGTCGTTATGCCAGTAATGGTGAGAATCTTTACTTGAGCAGTCGTAATGGTCCTTCATTAGAAGTTCCATCTCCATTAACGAGAGCAAATATTAGTAGTTTTTATGACTTGCCTCAACAGAACCAAGATGCACGTGTGAGTATTTCACCGCCTGTATCATAGGGGATTTATTATGACGCCATCAGAATCAGCTGAGTTGCTCATTGTACAGGAATTATCGCAGCGTATTGTGGAAGCGCAACGCAAGATCAGGATTCTTGATAGTATCAAATGGGATGAATCCATAAAAAGGGAGTTTTTTAAACATAAGGGTAAAAAACTTCCAACGGTTGATAAAGAATATTACGAAAAGAAACCTTTGCCTTTTGATGTTCATGAAAAACAAGAAGAATTTCGTATTATTTTGCGCGATACCCAGAATCAACTAGGGCAATATTCTACCTTAACTCGTTTAATACGTCGCCAGTGTGAAGAATACAGCCGAGCTACACAAATGCTTGCTGTGCGGGGTACTCCTGCATTTTCTGAGTTGGCGATGGAGTTATATGGCAGCCCCAATGATGTGTTTTATGCTGGTGGGCCGCGTATGTCCGAGATGGGGACATTGCTTTTTGATGTGTTAACTGGTCTTAGTGTTCAATTGCAGTCTGAAGCAGATGTAAAACGTCATACCCCGCAACAGGCTCAGGAAATTTTGCAAACACGTTTAGGACATTTTTTTGATAAGCATCCTGGCAAAGTAACGGTGATGGTCAGTGATGAAATGATTGCAGATGCTTCGGCGGGTGCGGACAGCATTAAATTGAGTCAGCAAGCCATGTTTAGTGACCGCGACCTTCGCTATTTGGAAGTACATGAAGGTTGGGTTCATGTCGGTACAACCTTGAACGGTTCGATGCAGCCCAATTGCTTTTTTCTTTCTAAGGGTTCTCCTTCGAGTAGTGTGATTCAAGAAGGTTTGGCCGTGATTACGGAAGTAGTTACTTTTTCTTCATATCCCAGTCGGATGTTAAAGATTACCAATCGTGTCATTGCGTTGGATATGGTGACACAAGGAGCTGACTTTCTGGATATTTATAATTATTTTATGGATTGTGGTTTAAGCGAAGAGGACAGTTATAATCAAACTGTGCGCGTTTTTCGGGGAAGTACGCCAACGGGTGGTCCGTTTACCAAAGATTTATCTTATGCGAAAGGTTTCGTATTGATTTATAATTACATCCGTTTTGCGATCAGTAAAAAGCATGTTGATTCTATCCCTTTATTATTTACTGGGAAATTGGTTTTGGATGATTTGCCTTTACTCACTGAATTAAAAGAACGTGGAATTTTAAGCAACCCGATCTATCTGCCCCCTCCATTCCAAGATTTGGCAGCTTTAAGTGCGTGGATGAGTTTTTCTTTATACTTGAATCAGTTTGATTTGAACGAAATTCAAAAGAATTTTCGTTTTTTGATTGTTTAAAAGATGGCGTGGTTTCCAGGGCTATGACATGTACCTTTAGCCGGGCTGCGTCACAAAACACCGTTCATAAAATCCATTGCACATATCATTTTTGTAGCCTGGGTGTAGCGAAGCGTAACCCGGGTTTTCTATTGCAGGTTACGGCATTCACCTTTACCCAGGCTATGTCCTAGGCTTTACATTCTACAGTGTGCATAGGAACCATTGAGTCTTCTTTTGCCCGTGGTGGTGCAAAGAAACGATGAGCAAGTCCATGACTTGAATGAGATTTTGCTTGTTCTTGTACCACTTTAGCTAATTGAGGGTATTCATCCAATAATGATTTAGCTTGTTCTTTAATGTACGAATCATTGGATTTATTTATCATCGTTAAATAATGGGCTGCTTTTTTTAGCTCGCTCACCTCATTAGAGTTCCCCAATACTTGCATCATAACCAGCATTGCATTAGTACATCCTGAATTAGCAGCTTGGCGCATGGTTTGTTTGTACTGAGAAGAAGTCGGTGGATAAATATGAGCTAAATGGTATAACGCCATAGGGTTATCCTGAGCTAAGGCCATCACTTTAGGTAAGTGTTGGATCACGGCTTGTTTTAAACCAGGATGATTTGGTGATCTATGTAATTTATTTACCAGCTCAGCAAATTCATTACTTGAAGTGGCCATATCCTACCCCCTAACTTTGAATACATTCACCTGTAGGATAAAAGATCTAGGTTAAGACAAGATTAAGGGGGGAGTGCTTTACGCTTTTTTTACATTTTCAAATGCTGCCCATCCAATATGGAATAGCATATGTGACAATATCGCAGCCATAAGTCCATACTGCCAAAATAAGTAACCAAATAGTAATGATTGGTACAAACTAAGCATGATAACGGAGTAAATGAAACGACGACTTGAGGTACATCCGGCAGCAAGATAAGCTGGGATTTGGCTTATTGCAAATATTAGGCCACTGATAAAAATTGAAATCCAGATAATCAAGTTGGGATACTGTTTGGTAAAGAGAAATGCAAAAAAAGTAGCAAGATTTAGTAAGCCCCAGCGCGCAATGATCTCCTCAACTACACCTCCATAAAGAACACAGCCATCAACTCCAAGAACAATGCGAATATTAGCTAAGATGTCCATATTTTTTTGATCGATGATGCGTGCAATAAAGCCATAATAGAGCACTAAAAACACCACTAATCCAACAAAAGCATACAGAACTGTAGGTAATAAAATTGGTATCAATGCCTTTATCCCAGTGGTGCCTTGTAACAGTCCCTCAAGTATTGCGTCATCTAAACCAGTCATTGGTGACAATATCGCACCTGCCAGACTTAGGACAAAGACCATGAGTAACGTTTGCAAAATGGCAAAGCGACTTATGCGTTTTTTTAATGCGTCAGAATTATCAGGTAATAAAAAAAAGATTAAACGTTTTATTGCGATTACTACCCCAGGGATGGATAAGCAGAACAAAAGGGTAATTAAAGGCCAGTTGATTGTCATTTTTCATCCTTAAATAATACTGCGTAGAAAAATCCGTCCATACCTTGTTCACCCGGCAAAATTTGTTGGCCATGACCTGTTGCATGTCCCCAAGTCCAAGGTTCTTTTATTATGGTACAGTCTGGATGAGTCGCAACAAAGTTTGCAATTTGTTGTTCATTTTCCACTGACATTACTGAACATGTGGCATAAACCAGTAAGCCACCTTTTGCCAACAAAGGCCATAAGCAATTCAGCATATCATGTTGTATGTTAGTTATAGTAACAATTTCTTCATTGTTCCGTAATAACTTAATGTCTGAATGACGGCGGATAACTCCTGTTGCTGAACAAGGAGCATCTAACAAAATACGATCAAAGAGTTGGCCATCCCACCATGTGGAAGGAGTTAAAGCATCTCCTTGCACTAAAGTTGCCTGTAAGTTAAGGCGATTCAAGTTTTCTTGAACGCGTTTCAACCGTCTAGCATCAACATCTAAGGCAACGCATGCAGCAAGATTGGGCTCTTGTTCTAAAATATGGCAGGTTTTACCTCCAGGAGCACAACAGGCGTCAAGAAGGCGTAAACCGGGTTTTAAAGACAATAATGAAGCGGCCAATTGTGCGGCACCATCTTGAACAGAGACACTTCCTTCTGCAAAACCAGGTAGCTGGCGTACGTCACAGGGTGTGTTTAAAGTAATTCCTGCAGGTGCCACGGGATGGGTTTCGGCAGCAATTCCTTCACGATTTAAAATCTGTACATATTCCGCAAGCGAATTTTTTTGGATATTTACTCTTAGCGTCATAGGCGGATGCGCATCGTTTGCTTGCGCGATTGACTGCCAATCATTCGGCCAGTCAGCTTGCAGGCGCTCCACCAGCCATTGTGGTTGACCATGAAGAAATAAAGGATTTTTGTGCAAACGTGCCAGAATTTCTTTTTGTTGGCGACAGAAATTGCGTAAAACAGCATTAACTAAGCCTTTGGCCCAAGGTTTTTTGATTTTTTCAAGCAATGCAACCGTTTCTTTGACTACTGCATAATCAGGTTGTTGCATGTAATGTAATTGATAAAGGCCTATAAGTAATGCAACCCAAACCTCGAGTTCTTTCGGTTTTTTTTGCAGCAAACACTCGGCAATGGCTTGCAGGCGAAAATAATGTCGGCAAAAGCCAAAGCATATTTCTTTGGTCATTGGCGATACTTCCGCTGCGGCCGATATCTGTTGGGATAAGGATGATTTTTCGGTCAGTAAATTCGTTAAAATTTTTAAGGCATGCAGTCGTTCGTTTTTGTTCATTAAAACACATACCCTACATGCGCTCGTGATTTGGAAGAATTTAACCAATCGGCGATAGAAATCACTTTGCCACCAGGGAACTGGATTTTTTCTATAAGCAAGCCCTGCTTGCCAGTAGCAATGAGCATGCCATTCTTATCAATGTGTACCAGTGTGCCTGGAGCATGTTGCGCGGGCAATGCAACAATTTGCGCTTGGTGAATACGTACAATTTCTTCTTCAAAGGTCGTATAAGCGATTGGCCAAGGATTGAAGGCGCGAATTTTACAGTCAATTTCTATTGCTGGTTGGTGCCAATTGATGCAGGCATCTTCTTTGTTGATTTTGCGAGCATAGGTTGCTAATTCATCATTTTGAATTTCAGGATGAATGGTATGATTGGCTAATTCCTCTAGCGTTTGCAGTAAGGGCTGCGCGGAGATCTGTGCTAACTTGTCATGTAAACTTTGGGCGGTATCTGATGCAGTAATGGAGCAATTAGCTTTACGCAGCATCGCTCCGGTATCCATACCTACATCCATTTGCATTATAGTTACCCCAGACTCTGTATCACCATGAAGAATTGCCGATTGAATTGGCGAGGCACCGCGCCATCGAGGTAAGAGAGAAGCATGTACATTAATACAGCCTAAGCGTGGAATGTCGAGAACTGCTTTAGGGAGAATTAGACCATAAGCAATAACAATCATGACATCGGGTTTTAATGCAGCAAGTTCAGAAATTGCTTCAGGATTTTTAAAATTTAAGGGCTGATAGACTGGAATTTGATGTGTTAACGCCCATTCCTTTACTGCCGAAGCCTGTAATTTTCGACCACGTCCGGCGGGTCGATCGGGTTGAGTGTAAATAGCTTGAATACGATGTGTTGAATGCAGTAATGCATCAAGACAAGGCAAACCAAATTCTGGGGTTCCAGCAAAAACGATGTTTAATTGATTCATGGTAAGTACTCGAATTCAACCGTTCACTAAGATTTTTTATATCCTATGTGACATTATGACCAAAGAACGTCTGCAAAAGGCATATCTTGAATGAAAACCTATGAAAAATGCAGCAAATTATTTTCGTGCCTGTTGGCGCTTTTTGAATTTTTCTAGTTTTTTACGGGCCATGGCTTTCTTCAACGGAGAAAGTAGATCAACAAACAACTTACCATTCATATGATCAATTTCATGTTGCAAACATTCAGCGAGTAAGCCATCGGCTTGAATTTCAAAGGGGTTTCCATTTCTATCTAAAGCCTTTACGGTTACTTTTTCTGCGCGGATCACAGTATCATAAGCTCCAGGAACAGAAAGGCAGCCTTCTTCAAACTTTTTTTGACCCTCTGAAGCAATAATTTCAGGATTGATAATCACGATTTGATTCTGTTTATCACCCATAATATCAATCACAGACAAACGTAAGCCCACACCTATTTGTGGTGCAGCAAGCCCAACACCATGCGCGTCGTACATGGTCTCAAACATGTCTTCAATTAGAGTTTGCAATTTATCATCAAAATGAACAACAGGTTTTGCAACATCTCTTAGTCGGGCGTCGGGTAAATATAGAATCGTATGAATAGCCATCGTTTATCTGGTTCTCTGCGTAAAAATCATGTTATATTATCCTTTATATATTGTATGGCTGCAAGATAGTATAGGTCACGTGGGATGTAAAAATCTTGATAAACGGTCGAATTTGCGCTGAATACGGCTGTTTTTTGATACGAGGTGACCCTTTAGGCAAGATATTCCAACAAAGGATTGGCTCTAATGAGATTTATTCTCTTTTTAATCTTTTTTTTCTTTTCTACATTGAATTATGCTCTCAGTTTACGATCAGACGCTCCTGCGCGCTATGTTGTGCAACCAGGGGATTCTTTATGGAGCATAGCCAGCCGTTACCTGCATAATCCTTGGGAGTGGAAAGAGCTTTGGCATGTTAATCCCAATATAAAAGATCCCAACCGTTTGTACCCTGGAGCGGTTCTTGTTTTAGCCTATTATGAGAAGAAACCCTACATTAAAGTACTTTCGAATGGCACTATCAAATTATCACCTAATATCCGTCCTATTCCCTTAGAGGAAGCGGTTCCTCCAATTCCTTTAAGTGAAATCAAACCTTTTTTGAATGAGTCGCTTATTTTGGATCAGGATGTTCTTGGTCGAGCACCTTATATAGTGGCGTTAGTAGGAGAGCACATGATGGGCGGCCAAGGAGATGAGGCGTACGTTCAAGGATTGCACCCATCAAGAGAGTTACCTACTGGAGGTGTCCCTGCTTATTCGATTTTTAGAGGGGGAAAAAATTATGAGCATCCCAAAACTAAAGAACTTCTAGGGTATCGAGCCGATTTGGTCGGATATGCTGAGTTGGTTGCGGGAGGAGAGCCTGCCACCATTTTATTAACCAGTATTAATGAAGGCATTAAAGTTCAAGATAGTGTTTTAATTAATAATAGTCCTGAATTTAATTTGTATTTTGAGCCTAAAGCCCCAAGATTTATTGTAAGGGGATTTATTATTGATATGCCTGATGGTATGCCCAATGGAAATGTCCAGGAGGCTGTGGGCGGGGTAGTCGTCATTAGTTTGGGGGCTCGTGATGGATTGGAAGCAGGGGATGTACTGGGCATTTATAGAGCGTCACATACAGTCAGCGACCCTAGAAATAAATTGCACCCTATTAAATTACCTCCCGAGCGTATTGGCGAAATCATGGTGTTCCGTGTATTTAGTAAAACCAGTTTTGCTTTAATCGTTCGCTCAACTCGCGCTGTTTATTTATCAAATCGTGTGGCTAACCCATGAATAATTTATCCTATTATCTCGCACTAAATCGAATGGAACGGGTTGGTCCACGCACCGTTGCAAAATTGCAAAAACGCTGGCCCGATTTACAACAAATGTTCCAACTCTCAGAAATTGAGCTTGAACAAGCAGGTTTATCAAGCGCGTTGGCACAAACCATAGCTGGTTTTGATTTGAATTTGATTCAAGAAGATCTCAATTGGTTGGCGGCAGCTGATGAGCATCATATCCTGACATGGGATTCGCCTGAGTATCCTGCCTTATTGAAGGAAATTACCGATCCTCCAGTTGTGTTGTATGCAAAAGGACAGCTCGCCTGTTTAAAGCAACCGACATTAGCTGTAGTAGGTAGTCGTAATCCGACGATAACTGGCAGTGAAAATGCGCGACAATTTGCGAAGGCCATCGCATCTCATGGAATTACCATAGTGAGTGGTTTGGCTTTAGGTATTGATGCGGAGGCTCATCAAGGATGTTTGGACGCTAGAGGGCAAACAATCGCGGTTTTAGGTACAGGAATTGATCAAATTTATCCGTATCGACATCGTGGGATTTCGCTACAAATTGCACAAAATGGTCTGTTAATTAGCGAATTCCCACTAAAAAGTCCACCAAGCGCTGGACATTTCCCACGAAGAAATCGTATAATAAGTGGTTTATCATTGTGCACTTTGGTTGTTGAGTCGGCAATAAAGAGTGGTTCTTTAATCACAGCACGAATGGCCCTGGAACAAAACCGAGATGTTTTGGCAATCCCAGGCTCCATTCATAATCCCCTGGCTCGAGGTTGTCATTACTTGTTGCAGCAAGGAGCCAAATTAGTCACTTCAGTTGCTGATGTTCTTGAAGAGTTACGGATTGATTCAGAACAGCAAACAGCTGATAAAGCTATTTTACCTCTTGCCAGCGAGAATAAAAACCTAGTAAAGTTCATTGGCTTTGAAATGACAACTGTTGATCAGATCATTTTACGTAGTGGATGCACCGTTGAGCAAGTCACTAGTGAGCTTGCGAAATTAGAATTAAATGGGGCTGTTGTATCTGTGCCCGGTGGCTATATGAGGTGTTAGTATATGAAAGATAACTTATTTGAAATGTTATTGAGTTTATTTGAAAAAAGTCTTACCCAGCTGCAAAAAAGCCATAAAACCGCTGATCAGGATGCAACGGAACTAAACGAAGAAGAGCAGTCGGCTTCAGAAGAACAAGTTTTGTATTTGAAGTTACAACAACAAACATCAACACGAGTATTTACTTATGATGAACAAATGAAACTGACTAAGGCCAGTTATCAATTTATCATACGCATGAAGTTATGGAAAATTCTTAATGAAGAATCGTTTGAAATGGTGATGAATCAATTACAATTTTCTGAATCTCGTATCGTCACTCTTCAAGAGACTAAATGGACAATCAGAAATACTTTAGCCAGTACTTTAAATGAAGAACAATTGGCTTTTCTTGATTTAGTTCTTTATCAATCAGAAGATCAATTGACATTACATTAAAAGATCATCTATTCCTATACTACTAGAAGTTGTCGATATTTCATTTTCAGCACCAAGCCCCCGTATTTTTCTCAATACGGGTATTTTGGTGACTTAAGGATGAAGTGAAAAGGATAAGGTTAACGTTACTATGAGTAAACATTTGGTGATTGTTGAGTCACCCGCCAAAGCGAAGACAATTCAAAAATATTTGGGCAATGATTACGAGGTTGTTGCATCATATGGGCATGTTCGTGATTTGCCAGCACGCAAAGGTTCGGTCAATCCCGATAAACATTTTGCGATGACTTATGCGCCGATTGAAAAAAACTCAAGGCATATCGAAACGATTGCAAAAATGCTCAAAAAGGCAGACTCGTTATTACTGGCTACCGACCCTGATCGCGAAGGTGAGGCTATTTCTTGGCATATTTATGAATTAATGAAAGAAAAAAATCTAACCAAGGATAAAACCATTCATCGGATTTTTTTCAATGAAATTACCAAATCAGCAATTCAGGATGCAATCAATCATCCACGCACGATTTCTATGGATTTGGTGAATGCCCAACAAGCACGACGTGCATTGGATTATTTGGTGGGTTTTAATTTATCGCCTTTATTATGGAAAAAAGTAAGAAGGGGGCTTTCTGCTGGACGAGTACAAAGCCCTGCATTGCGTCTTATTGTGGAGCGCGAAGAAGAAATCGAACGTTTTGTCGCCCAGGAATATTGGAAGATTTTGGCTCAATGTCTGCATACTAACGTGTCCTTTGAAGCACGTTTAACTTATTTCAAAAATGAGAAATTACAACAATTTACAGTAACTAAGGATGAGCAGGCGCAGCAAATCAAAGAACATTTGATTCGTGAGGCGCAAGGTCATTTAGTCGTTACCCAAATTGAGAAAAAACAACGCAAACGTAAGCCTTCCCCCCCGTTTATTACGTCAACTTTGCAACAAGAAGCGGCACGAAAATTAGGTTTTACCGCGCGAAAATCAATGATGGTTGCCCAACAATTGTATGAAGGGATAGATATTGGGACGGGAACAGTTGGTCTTATTTCCTATATGCGTACCGATTCGGTTAATTTATCGACAGAAGCAATAGAAGAAACCCGACAATTTATTACCGAGCGTTATGGTGCAGACAATTGTCCTGCAAGCCCAAGACTTTATAAAACCAAATCCAAAAATGCTCAAGAAGCACATGAGGCGATTCGCCCCACATCGATTAAACGCACGCCAGAAATGGTGCAATCGGCATTAACTGCAGATCAATATAAACTTTACAGCCTCATCTGGAAACGTACGGTAGCCTGTCAAATGGCTGATGCCATACTCGATACGGTTGCTGTTGACTTAAGTTGTGGTGAAGGGAATATATTCCGTGCGAATGGTTCTACAGTGACTTTCCCCGGGTTCCTTTCTGTGTATGAAGAAGGCCGTGATGATACCAAAGATGATGACAGCGAAGGTTCATTACTGCCGATATTGGCTGTAGGTGAAAAGATTAAAGTGCAAGACATCTTAGCCAATCAACACTTTACTGAGCCACCGCCACGATATTCTGAAGCAACTTTGGTGAAGGCGTTGGAAGAATATGATATCGGCCGTCCTTCAACCTATGCATCTATTATTCATACGCTGCAACAACGTGAATACGTGATCGTGGACAAGAAAAGATTCTTTCCCACAGATGTCGGCCGGATCGTGAATCGCTTTTTGACGGGTTATTTTACACGTTATGTAGACTATAAATTCACTGCTGAGCTTGAAGATACACTGGATGCGGTTGCACGCGGCGAAAAAGAATGGATTCCTGTGTTAGAAGAATTTTGGCAGCCTTTTGTGCAGCAAATTCAAACGACAGATCAACAAGTCCAGCGTAAAGATGTAACCACCGAAATTTTGGATGAACAATGTCCAAAATGCGGAAAACCGCTGTCAATAAGACTAGGTAAGCGTGGACGCTTTATTGGATGTACTGGGTATCCTGAATGTGACTATACGCAAGATATGGCTGGTCAGGATAATGAAAAAAATGAGCCTGAAGTGGTTGAGGGAAGAGTTTGTCCGGCATGTTCTAGTGCATTGCATATAAAAACGGGACGTTATGGTCGTTTTATTGGCTGCAGCAATTATCCTCAATGCAAACACATGGAACCCATAGAAAAACCAGCGGATACGGGAGTAGAGTGTCCTAAGTGTCATGAAGCAAAAATTTTGCAGCGTAAGTCAAGAAAAGGAAAAATTTTCTATTCTTGCGGGAATTATCCTAAATGCGATTATGCATTATGGAATGAACCCATTGACCAACCATGCCCAAAATGTAGCTGGCCTATTTTAACGGTGAAAGAAAGCAAAAAATTTGGCCGACAAATTCTTTGTCCTCAAGATGGATGTGGTTATTCTTCCAAGGAAGAAACTGATTAATTCAGTGGCGCAAGATAATCGTCTGTGCACGTTTACGTAAACTCTGGGTGAGGGCTTTGCCTTCACCCAGGCTATAGTTTTTCAGATTAATAAAAATCAATAGTAGTTGTTGTTACGTCTAGCGGTCCTACAGGATAAGAAAAAACAGTGACAGGTTGCACAACAGGGGTCACCACACGTCGAACTACTGGTTGCATGGTAACAACTGGTCTGTAGGTCACTGTGCGTGCGTAGGTAACTGGTGTGAATGCTGGTGATGTGTAGTATACCGTGTTACAACAGCATCCAGCTGTCAATGCAATACTTCCTAACAGAATAATCCATTTCATTATGAAGTCCCCTTAGTGGATTCTTTTACAAAAAGTGTAGATTATTTGAGCAATAATATCCAGAATTGAACAGAATGACAAAAGGCAATTTGGTAATTATCCTATTCTTCCAAACTATTTATTCAACAAAGCCTATTCAGGGGATGAAGTGAAATATTAAGTGATACAAAAATCCCCTCTCCTGTTTCGGGATAGGGGGCAGGAGAGAGGGTAAACTCATTCTTCCTGTTCATTTTGAATCAGTATATACTCATCATCTTATTAGAAAATAACTCAAACAGGATGTAGTGATGTTAGACAGGACCATTGTAGTTGATGAGCAGTTTATAAATCGAATACAACAAGCAGACTTTCCTAAACCCAACAGTACTATGAGTCCGGAAACGGCGGAATTGGATAAGAAAACTGCCATTGAGCTTTTTGACTCGCAAATCAAATCACGTCTTCTTGATTTGATCGCCAGACAGCTTAAGGAAAAAGGGTTGTCTTTTTATACCATAGGCAGTAGTGGACACGAAGGAAATGCTGTTTGGGGACAGGTTTTTCGCCCGGATGATATGGCCTTTTTGCATTATCGTAGTGGCGCCTTTTATTTACAACGGGCTAAGAAAATACAGGGATCCGATGGAGTGAGGGATATTTTGCTGTCTTTGGTTGCCGCAGCAACCGATCCTATTTCAGGAGGACGCCACAAAGTTTTTGGCAGCGTTCCTTTAAATATTCCCCCGCAAACCTCAACCATTGCATCCCATTTACCTAAAGCTCTAGGCGCTGCTTTATCGATTACACGCGCAAAAGAACTCAATACTCATAGCAATTTAAATCCCGATTCGGTGATCATTTGCTCGTTTGGTGATGCATCAACTAACCATGCATCAGCACAAACCACTTTGAATTCTTGCTCATGGATTTCGCAACAAAATTATCCCTTACCACTAGTGTTTATTTGTGAAGACAATGGCATAGGAATTTCTGTGCCTACACCAGCAGGCTGGATAGAGCGTTCAGTCAGTGCGCGTCCGGGTTTGCATTATATTGCGTGTGATGGTTTGAATATCGCTGATACCTATGCCGCAGCACAGGAAGCAGAATATTTGGCGCGTGTAAAAAAACAACCCGTTTTCTTGCATATGCGCTGCGTGCGTTTATTAGGACATGCAGGTTCTGATATTGAAGCACAATATAATACACAAGCTGAAATAGAAGCGAGAGAGGCTCAAGATCCTTTACTGCATACGGCAGGTATTCTTTATCGTGAAGGCTGGATGACTGTCCAAGACATGCTAAGTCTTTATCGAAATAATAAAGATTTAATCGAAGCCAAAGCAGTGGAAGCGATAAGACAACCCAAACTTACAAGTGCTGAAGCAGTGATGTCGTCGTTAATCCCTTCTGTACCCAAAAAACCAGCACTTCCACTGCCTAGTGAGGAGCAACGGGCAAAAGTTTTTGCCAATGCGTTCTCGCAACTAGCGCAAAAACGTAATTTATGCCAGCAAATTAATTTTGCTTTGACTGATTTAATGATGCAATACCCTAATATGTTGGTATTTGGTGAAGATGTGGGTAAAAAAGGAGGCGTTTACCGAGTTACCGCTGACTTACAGGTGCGCTTTGGACAACGCCGAGTATTTGATACCCTCTTGGATGAGACGACCATTTTAGGCACTGCAATTGGCATGGCACATAATGGCTTTATTCCGGTTCCAGAAATTCAGTTTTTGGCTTATTTGCATAATGCAGAAGACCAACTGCGTGGAGAGGCATCGACCTTATCCTTTTTTTCCAGTGGCCAATATCAAAATCCTATGGTGCTACGTATCGCGTCATTGGCTTATCAGAAAGGATTTGGCGGGCATTTCCATAATGACAACTCCATTGCCGTACTGCGTGATTTACCTGGAGTAATTGTCGTATGCCCTTCAAATGGTCCTGATGCTGCAAAAATGTTACGTACGTGCATGCGCATAGCTTATGAGGAAGGACGGGTTGTTGTCTTTTTAGAACCGATTGCTTTGTATATGACTAAAGACTTGCACGAACCTGGGGATAATGGCTGGCTTTTTAATTATCCTGTGCCAGACGCTGTAATTGCACCAGGAGAGGTAGGTGTTTTTGGCGAGGGTGCAACGGTCATCTTAACCTATGCCAATGGTTATTATTTATCACGGCAAGCCGCAAAGGTATTGCAGGAAGAACATAATATTCCTGTCAAAATAGTGGACATACGCTGGCTTAGTCCCTTACCTGTTGATGGGATCTTAAAAGAAATCGCCAAAGCGAAAAACGTGTTAATTGTGGATGAAGGCAGACAAAGTGGTTCGGTCAGTGAAGGTTTGATGACTTTGTTGCTAGAAACCGCATCATCGAGTTTAAAAATCAAACGAATTACCGGTAAAGATTGCTTTATTCCCTTGGGTAATGCTTGGCAGTATTTGTTACCCAGTAAAGAAAGTATTATTGAAGCCGTGATTGCGTTACAGTCAGATAAAAGGGAGAAGGAAAGTGGACGACTTGTTGTTTCTTGATGAGCAGTTGAATGGTGATGAACGCATGATACGCGATAGTGTCGCGCGCTTCGTCAGCAATGATGTAATGCCTTTGATGGCTGAATCTTTTGAACATGCTCAATTTCCACGAGAGCTTATTAAAAAATCCGCAGAAATGGGTTTATTAGGTTTGACCTTACCGGCGGAATACGGTGGTTCTGAAGCATCTTATGTCGCTTACGGTTTAGTGTGCCAGGAGTTAGAACGCGGGGATAGCGGCTTACGCAGTTTTGTTTCCGTACAAAGCTCTTTATGCATGTATCCTATTTTTCGTTATGGTTCTGAAGAGCAGCGCGTGCGCTTTTTACCGGGAATGGCTACAGGTGAGATTATCGGCTGTTTTGGTTTGACTGAGCCTGATTTTGGATCAGATCCCGCAGGGATGAGAACTACGGCGAAGAAAGTGAAGGGTGGTTGGAGTTTGAATGGGGCGAAAATGTGGATCACCAACTCGCCAATCGCAGATATCGCCATTGTTTGGGCAAAAACAGAAGAAGGGGTTCGTGGTTTTATTGTCGATACTAAGTCGGAGGGATTACGTCGCCCCGAAATTAAATTAAAGATGTCATTACGCGCTTCGAACACTGGGGAATTGGTGTTTGATGATGTTTTTGTTCCTGATGAGAATTATCTTCCAGGAAGTGATAAAGGGTTGGGGGCTCCTTTAAGCTGCCTAAGTCAGGCGAGATATGGCATTGCTTGGGGTGCTATGGGTGCGGCGATGGCGTGTTTTGATATTACTCGTGATTATCTGTTAGAGCGTAAGCAATTTAATAAGCCATTGGCTGCGTTTCAGCTTATTCAAAAAGACTTGGCAGATATGTATACTGAAATTATTAAAGCACAATGCCTTAATTTACAGGTAGGACGCATAAAAGATAATCATCGTGAGAATCCCGTGATGATTTCTCTTGCTAAGGGTAACGCATGTCGTGAGGCATTGAATATTGCGCGAAAATGCAGGAATCTATTAGGAGCAAATGGAATCAGTCTTGAGTATCATGTGATTCGCCACATGCTTAATTTAGAATCAGTCTTTACATACGAGGGTACGGACAATGTCCATACGCTGGTACTAGGAAAACATATTACAGGAATTAATGCTTTTGCTTAAACCAAGCACTTAACGGTTAAGCACCCAAATCAATGACTTATTGTAACCTGGAAATGGGATCCAGGTTACTTTGTCCCACAATGTCATTGACATCGGTAGAGTTTAACAGGAGTTCTTTTCTCAGATTGGAACTCATTCTTCATGCATCAGGATTGTGTGAAGAGAAGCCGGTTTATTCAGCAACTTACAGGAGTATCCTATGTTTAAAATGACTTTAAAACGAGCGTTAATATTAAGTTTACCTGTATTCAGTATGAATGTGCACTCAGGGCCAAGCAAAGAATTTTTAGCAAATCAGTGCTATGAACTGTCGCGAGTGCTTATTTCGTTATCTGACTATCAAGAAAAAAAGGTCTGTATTAATAAGCTCCATATGGCTTCCGTGCAAATGAGCACCGCATCCTTTTTAATTATGGAAGACTCTTCTGATTTAGCAAAAGAGATCTTGAATAATGCAGTAGCTGCTTTGCAATACGCAGAATTATTGAGCTGCAAGCAATACATTCAAATTTCACACTCTAAATTTGAAGCGCAAAAGATTAAAACATTATTATAAAAACAGGCCCTCTCCTTGGGTATTGTTGGGGACTTGAGGAGTTCGTGCCAGGAGTTTGCATTGTGCACAAATATTTAAAAAATAGTTTACTCATCCTAATCATTTTTATAATCGGTATTGCCTTAGGCAGCCATTACAACCTTTTTATTCAGAATTTAATGGAGCACATAGAGGGAGAAATAGATCATGGAGCGGGCAAAGAAAAACTCTACTTTTGTCCTACATCCGCAGAAGTTGTAGCGCATCAATACAGCTCAGAAGCTTTCCAAGTCGGTACCTTATATTGGCAAATGGATTATCAAAAATGGAAGGCGCCGGACAATATAGGTTTTATGCAAGCGCTGATTAACCAAAACAATAATCTGGTTTGCTATTATCACTGGTCCAATCCAGAAGACAAAGGCAATTATCTATGGATGACCATACACCTATCACCCTCAGTGAATCAAATAGCAAAACCGTATGGAACGTACTGGGCAAAAGAAGAAAAGCAAGTTTTATGCACTGCAGGAATTAACGCCTGCGCTTTCATTCTCTCAGAAAGTTCCAAGAGAATCATTCCGCAAAATTAAATGAGGTATAGAGAATTGTAGCCTGGGTGCAGAGAAACCCGGGATTTTGATTTTACCCATGTTCCTATCCCCGGGCTCCGCTACGCTGCACCCAGGCTACAAACGATAAAGACAAGTTCATAACCCCTTGTTATTTCTCCCAGACTTCGCTATCATTCCCCACCTAATCGGGGCGTAGCGCAGCCTGGTAGCGTACTAGCATGGGGTGCTAGTGGTCGAAGGTTCAAATCCTTCCGTCCCGACCAGTCTCAGCAAGGGTTATACGGATTAACCTCTCTTCAAAAAATAATTCAATGGGTACTTTAGTGGGTACTTAAGAAATCACAATTGACGCTTAAGCTTTTCCAGATCGCCTTTCACGCGCTGAGTCGCTTCATTGCCTTCTTGTATTGTTTCTTTCGCACGGTCGAATTCCATAAGCCCAATATAGCCAAGCTTCGGCTCGATGAGAATGTCGGGCGGATCCTCGGCCATTCGCGAGTGAGTGATGCGATCCTGCATGATATTAATGGAGCCAGCGATCACATCGAAGAGACCAGGTTCGGGGATTTTTTTATTACGTAGTGAGGAAATAAAAGAATCCACCCTAATATCGAAGTCAGCCTTCAGCTTAGATGCCCACCTAGAAATAGTTGGATCATTCTTTTCGACATATTCCCGTTTCTTGTTGTTGTCTTGATTATCAGTTAACGATTTTTCACAGTGGTGTTGGGAGAAATGTCTGCCAACGAGATCCCCATTTAGGTTTACAGCGATGATATAATCTGCACCCATTGCGCGTGCTATTGAAATAGGTACCGGATTGACTAGGCCGCCATCTAACATAAAATCGTGTTTTAGAACAACAGGTGCAAAGATACCAGGCAAAGAGATGGAGGCTCGTACTGCTTCGAGCAAGGAGCCTTCGCGCAACCAATGCTCTTTACCATTCAATAGAGATGTAGCAACACAAGCAAAAGGCAGATCCAAATCCTCGATATTAAGATTTCCAATGCGTTTCTCTATGGCAACCATCAAGGGTTGTCCCTGAATAAAGCCACCACCAGTCATGCGGACATCTAATAATTTTAGGATGTCCATACGCCTTAGGGTATGAAGAAAGTAATTTATATTGGGCTTGATAGTTTGACTAACCCTAATATAGCGCAAGCAGTGGGTAAGGCATTCTTATCTGATTTAGTGTCTACAGCAGGAAAAATCTATAAAGAAAGCAATGCCAATTATCGCTTAAACCTGCATTGTGATGAATTGTCGGAGATCATTCAGGATTCTTTTGTAAAGATTCTTAATAAGGCGGGTGGTGCAGGGTTTCAAGTAACTGCTTATGCTCAGACTATACAGGATATGGAGGTATCACTTGGATCGAAGGCTAAAGCAGAAGTGACAGAGGGTAACTTTAATACTCTGATTATGCTTAGGGTGAAAAATGAGGAAACGGCTAATTTACTAGTTAAAGTGCTGCCTCATGTGGGTGTGGTTGATCATACTCAGGTATCTATGGTGAATGATACCCCTCATGGTGAAGATGGCGTTTACTTTAATACTACGAATGAAGACAGGGCTCAAACTACCTCTATACCAATGATTGATGTTCATGACATTATTTCTTTGCCTAAGGGCCAGGCTTTTGTTTTGGTGAATGGTGGAGAATTGTATAAATTAAGAGTTCCTTTACCAATAAACAATCAACTGACACTCTGTAATATGAGAAGCATAATGTATGAAGCAAATCAGTTGAAAAAATAATTTATCTAAACAAAAAACACAATATATTGTGTTTTAATTAATAACATAGTACTATATATATTATTTCATTGTTAAGGAAAACATCATGGCTACAAAAAAAATAAATTATTCCATTTCTGAAATTAAATCATTACCCAACAACAAACCTATTATGTACACAATTCAAACCGCAAGTGGGAAAGAAAACTATATAGGCATTGCCAAAAAAGGTCGCGGGCAGGACAGATTAATTGAACATTATGGAAATATTCCAGGAGCGAAAATAAAAATTGAGCAATTTGGATCAATTAAAGATGCTCAGGCCAAAGAAGGTCGAATGATTAAAAAAAATCAACCCAAATATAATAAACAAGGAAAATAGGCTTCTAACCCGAAGGAAACCAATTTTTAACGCAGCTAAACATAACAAAATAGATGAGCATAAAGTTGGTTTCCTGGTTACATTTTATATAAAAATACGGTTTAAACAGCTTTTTGTTTTGTTATGACAGTAAACAATAAATATGGACGCATAGCGGCCTCTAATTCCTTGACTTTCCTATCTAAATCCAATCGATTATTCTCTATTTTTTCACGATTTTTAGAAGAGGACTCTTCTTTTCTCTCCTGAAATGACTTTATATTTGCTGTGATTTGTAAAATTTCACCTATTTTATTATAAACAGTTGATTCGAGAGAAAATAAAAATTGGGATTCGCGATATGCGCGAATAAAATTTTTAAAAATAGTATCCTTGATGGATTGATTTTCTTTGAAATGGATAAAAATAATGCAATAATCGAAGACATCTAAATAAATTTTAAATCTTTTGTCATACAGGTCTAAACGGACTTTTTCTTTTAAGAGTCTGGTATTCCATATGGAAATGCTTAAGGCAACAACAGCAGCAACAACAGCAGGAATAAGAGAGCTATTAAGTATTTTAGTCATCCACATACAACACCTATATACAAATAATTATTTATTTTTATCATTCTACACGTTTTAATCAGTTAATAACGACAATTGCTTATCCAATATTGTTATTAATTTTTTAATTACTAAAAGCGCTATCTTTTTTTGCCTTCCAGTCTTTTTCAATAAGTTTAAATTCCTCTATTTCGTTTTTTAATCTATCTGGTGTTGGAGATTGGCTTTGATACTGATCAGCAGCAAGATGTGCATCAACAAATCCAGAGCAAATTTCAAGTTTGTCACTTACTTTTTTGCCAATATCGATAGGGCAGAAAATCCTACTTACACTCTTATGTTTGATTTGTCGATCAAATCGAACAACTGTTTCATCGAGTAAAGAATGCAAAATAAAAGCTTCATAAGTAGACCTTAGACAATTGAAGCCTTGCCTCACTAAATCCTCTTGAGTTTGGATATCATGTTCTTTTTGTGATTTTTGCAAATATTCCTCTGCTCTAGTTGGTTTCTTGTAATCCAATTCCATTCTTCTTTTATGGTTTAAATCAATCACCCCAATAGTATTCCCGGATCTTTTAACCCAATGGCAATATAAATCTTCTTTCTCTTTTAGCCCTAATCTTTCTGCCTCACTTATTAGATCATACAAAAAAGAAATATCATGAGTAAGAATAATCACTTGCCTATCAATGCTTTCTTTAACTAATCTTTTTGCAATATACGCTTTTCTTTCATGATCCAATGAATTAACAGGATCGTCGAAGATTAGACCGCCAGAAATTTTACAGATTTGAATTTCAGTAAGAAAATCAGCTAAAGCAATTGCTCTTTGTTCACCTTCACTTAATATTTTAGAAGGGAGGTAATTTAAAATATCCTGAGTTTTCGGCAAGCGTGCGTGACTAAAGACAGAGCTGTTGTTTAGCCTATAGCCTCAATGATTTTAGGAGGCAACTTAATGATAAATGGTACAAATAAATTAGACACGGTCAAACAAGCCTTTA